>Ga0164315_10003092_pt1 | contig 12853 bp, 9 predicted proteins | sample GuaBasSedimGuay6_FD_113737 | JGI IMG/M metagenome (GOLD analysis project Ga0164315, IMG submission 113737) | Subseafloor sediment microbial communities from Guaymas Basin, Gulf of California, Mexico - Guay6, Core 4569-2, 0-3 cm | ecosystem: Environmental > Aquatic > Marine > Hydrothermal vents >... | reverse complement strand
TCAGGGCCGTTACCAATAGTGCAAAACAACTACCAATAAATAGTCTTAGTTTGTTAGAGTTCTGTTCCATGATTCAAGTTTGAGGGGTTAGTAGATGTAGTTCTAAAGTAGTATTTAGTTTTTTGTAGAATATTGCTATGTAACGACTTGAAGATAAGTAGTTAGTATCACCTTTATTCGTTTTTGTTTTACATTTTTAAGTGCAGTTACCACAAGTGCGGTGCAACTGGCGTTAAAGAGAAGCGATTTCTTGCTGTTTTCCATGTGGATAGCTTTAGGAGGTTAGTGTTAATAGCCACCAATATAGCAACTTATTGAATACGTTCATTGGAACGCCCTGAAAATGGAACCAGATGATCAATCCAGATTCAGATTATATTTTCCCAGAAGGCCACCGAGTCCATCCATAGAGAACCTGGCTTTTTTCATTCTGTTCAATTCGGGATCGATGGAGTAGTGAACGGCGGTTCTGAAGTCGGATTTCTCCAGGTTTGATTGAAGAAAAACAGCACCCGAAAGATCACATTGGTGAAAAACTGCACTTGTAAGATCCGCATTGGAAAAATCAACTTCCAGGAGCCTGCATTCCTGAAACTCAGTTTTTGCCAGAGTCAGCATATGAAATGAGGATAAGTCTAGTTGACATTGCTCAAATCCCACAGAAAAAAGGAGTCCATTGCACGATTCAAATTTCACTCCTAGCATTTTGCATCGTTTAAACCTGATACTTCTTAAAGTAGCATCAGTCAGGTTAACCATGCTTAAATCGCAATCCACAAACTCACAATCTCCAAAATTTGAACCTCTCAGGTTGCAGTTTGTAAAAGTACATTTTGAGAAAATACAATCCTCATAATCTCCGGTGGGAAGTTTGAGTTCTGAAAAATCAATATTTTCGAATTCCTGACTATCCTGAAATATCCTGGTGGTCATTTAATTAATAGACACCGTGAAAGTGATTTCAGGATGCTGATCCGGAGCAGTGAATGCATTTAGCACTCTGAATTTAAGATCAAAAGAGTCCATGACCTCAAGGGTTTTCACCTGGATTATGGTGGTTTCATGAGCTTTTGCCACAAAAACAGAGGCTTTGTTATGAAGGGTATATTCCGAAAGATTTTCCAGGATGAAATCTGCATCAGAGTGGTTTTTGATCTCAATGCCCTGCACCTGTGATTTATCCTGACGTACGATCTCCAGGGAACTCTCCACCAGGGGGCCAACAAACCGGGCATATCCAACCAGAGTATTGTCAAACCAAACAGCAGTTTGCCTGTTTTCCATGGCTTCCTTCATAGCTTTCTTACTCTTCTCACTTGCAAACACAAGGGTAACCGGTCTGTGAGCTCCTTTGGATTCTTCATATTGCCAGTCGATCAGTCCGTGAATATCGGAGTTTCCTATGACAGCCAGGTTATGCTCCATTGCGATCTTCAGTGCCTCATCTGAATAGGTGCTATGGTTATAGATTTCAATTCCCGAAATGAGACCATTCTCCATAAGTTCTATCTGCATCTCTGTGAGTGTGGCTACTCCATTGGGTTGTTGGGCGGTCCAGTGTGGATGGTTCCAAAATACAAATGCATCCTGCTTTTTAGCCTCTTTGAAAGCTTCCATAGGATCATCCACATTAAGAAGATTTGCGTCCTCAAGGAAAAGGGCATTGGAGTGACCGGGAGGCATAGAGCGGGTAATCTCGGCTCCATTTATCACAATAAGACCGGTGTTTTTTGCAGCCTCCGAAGCCAGCTGATAACTACTGTTTCGATCGGGATGAGGAAGATCCTCTATTTTGGGTTGGTACTCCAAGTGGTCGGTAATGGAAATTGCATCCAGTCCGTCACGCAGCGCTTCCTGCACACGAATGTTTGGCCAGACACTTCCATCTGAGAAAACTGTATGCATATGCAGATCGCATTTCAGGGTCTTGTATCCCGGAATATCGGGGAATTCAATGGCGCGTGAATTTTCTTGTGCCATTGCGATTTGAGTGAAAAATGGTCCGGCAGCCACAAATGCGACTGCGAGTAACCTTGTGGTTTTAGCTAAGAAAGTTTTCATGTGGTTAAATCTAACAAAAAGTATTGGGAGTGATTAAAATATAAGGTTAAATTAGCAGGAACCAAATAACTATTTAATATGATTGGACCAAATGATTGATAAAACGCTTCTCTTAAAAGCAGGAGTGATATTTTTGTTTACGATTCTGATCTCTGGTTGCAATACCAATCCGGAGAGTGTGCAGCCCAACATCATTTTCTTTATAGCCGATGACATGTATCCCGAAATGTTCAATTGTCTTCCTGAAGGAGCAGGCAAGAATTTAACTCCTCACCTGGACAGACTTGCGGCAGAGGGTACCTTATTGACAAACCAGTATGTGGTCTCTCCTGTATGTACGCCCAGCAGGTTCAACTGCCTCACCGGGAAATATGCCAGTCGCGCTACCAATAGGGCATTTCTAAATAAGACTGCTCATGAAGAGGGACAGACCGTGATCCAGTGGAACTCTTTTATCACACAAAAAGACACCATTCTTACACACCATTTGAAAAGGCTGGGATATACCACAGGCATGGTGGGAAAAAACCATGTAATAGAGGCCCGTGGGCTCTATCAATTCCCCGACTACAATGCAGATCCCAACGATCCCGATAACAGGCAGAAGGTAGAAGAGAATTATCAACGAGTGCAGGAAGCGATCCTGGCAAGCGGATTTGACTATGCCGGGGGGCTCTATCACAACAATCCCAATTTTATTGGTTTAGCTCAACTCGCTGTTCAGAATTTGGACTGGACCACTGAGGCCGGATTGGAATATATCAGTCAGAACCATAATAAACCCTTTTTTCTCTATTTTGCCACCACAGTTCCGCATGGGCCTACCCAGGCAGAACGTTCCTGGAATGCGGATCCAAGGGTAACCGCCAGGGGAATCCTTGATGAGGCTCCGGTGGGAATGCCTGCCAGACATACCCTGCCTGAGCGTCTGAAGGAGGCCGGACTGGAAGGAACAGGCAGGGAGAACATTTTATGGCTGGATGATGCATTGGGGGCACTTATTGTTAAGCTGGAGGAGCATAAAATCCTGGATAATACTATTATTTTCTTTTTCAATGACCATGGGCAGCATGCAAAAGGTACTCTATATCAGGGTGGCGTTCTGAATCCCAGCATCATTTGGCGCTCTGGAGGGTTTCCATGTGGAGCTGAATACAATGCTTATGTTTCCAATGTGGATTTTGCTCCCACAATATTAAAGATGGCAGGTGCAAACCAACTTCCTGCTTCTATGGATGGCCTAAGTTTTAAAGATGCGTTGGAAGGTGCAGAAGCTGCCCCTCGTGAATCTCTCTTTTTTGAGCTGGGGTACGCCCGTGCAGTGATCAAAGGAAAATTTAAGTATTATGCAGTCAGGTACCCCAATTATGCTTTAAACTGGACAGCTGAAGAGCGCGCGGCAGTGCTGGATCGTTACAACAGGGGGCGGGAATTTCGGAATATGGATGTGGTGAACAGGGATTCGGAGAAACCTTTCAGTCACCTGGAAGTGGTTCCGGGAGGAGGAGCCGCTGAGAACCATTCCTACGGTATACTTTCAGGCTACTTTGATCCTGATCAGTTGTATGACCTGGAGGCCGATCCGGGTGAAACCCAGAACCTGGCAAAGGATCCTGCCTATCAGGAAATCCTGGATGAGATGAAAAAGGAGCTTGAACAATACCTTAAATCTCTACCTGGAAAATTTGAACTCTAACCATCCCAGCATAACATAATGATTAAGAAAAATATAAGGCAAAACATCCTCACTCAACTGGCAGACTCAAAAACAGAATTCGATATCCTGGTTATCGGTGGAGGTGCATCCGGAATGGGAGCCTCCCTGGAGGCAGCCAGCCGAGGATACAAAACCCTCCTGCTGGAACAATCCGATTTCTCAAAAGGTACTTCAAGCAGAAGTACCAAACTGGTTCATGGGGGGGTGAGGTACCTGGCGCAGGGAAATCTATCACTGGTTCTGGAGGCTTTAAGAGAGCGGGGCCTACTCAAACAAAATGCACCTCACCTGGTTAAGGATCAGTCTTTTGTGATCCCATGCTATCATTGGTGGTGCGTTCCCTTCTTTACCATTGGATTGACCCTTTACGATCTGCTGGCCGGAAAGCGTAGCATTGGCCGGTCTGTGCCTCTCTCTAAACGTGGGGTGCAGAAAGCCCTTCCTGCCATTAAGAACAGCAAGCTAAGGGGGGGGGTCAGGTATTACGATTGCCAGTTTGATGATGCACGGTTGAACATAAATCTTTGCCAGACCCTATTTGAAAAGGGAGGTCTCGCAATAAACTATGTGGAGGTGACCGGGCTTATCCTAAAAAAAGGCATGGTCAGAGGTGTGAAGGCTATTGATAAGGAGACAGACCGTGAATTTGTAATTGGTGCAAAATCTGTAATCAATGCCACCGGAGTATTTGTGGATCAGATACTGAAGATGGAGGACCCAAAGGCCAGGGATGTGATCAAACCCAGCCAGGGAATACACCTGGTAATGGATCAGGATTTTTTGAAGGGACAGGAAGCACTGATGATCCCTAAAACATCTGATGGCCGGGTTCTCTTCGCTGTTCCATGGCACAACAGAGTCGTAGTGGGAACTACAGATGTAGAGAAGCAGGTAGCCGAGCTGGAGCCTCATGCAGAAGAGACAGAGGTAAATTATATCCTTGAAACTGCAAAGCTTTATATGATTGAACCTCCCAACCGTGGTGACGTTTTAAGCGTTTTTACAGGCTTACGTCCACTGGCGGCTCCGACGGCCGAAGGAAAGAAAACCAAGGAGATTTCCAGGGGACATAAAATCCTTGTATCCAAAGGGGGGCTTATTACCCTGACGGGAGGAAAATGGACTACCTATCGCAAAATGGGTGAAGATGTAGTTAATGCAGCAGTTTCCAGGGCCGGTCATCCAAAAAATAAGTCTGTAACAAAAAATCTTAAGATACATGGACATCAGGAGAATACTGATTTATCGGATCCCCTTTACTGGTATGGCAGCGATCGAATGATTATTGATGATATGATTGAGAAGGATCCGGAGATGGGGGAGATTCTTAGCGAGAAATTGCATATCTACAAGGCTCAGGTGGTATGGGCAGCAAGGGAAGAGATGGCGCGTACCCTGGAAGATTGTCTCTCCCGTCGCATCCGGGCACTCCAACTGGATGCACGCGAAAGCATCAGAATTGCGCCCAGGGCGGCAGAGATTATGGCCCTGGAATTGGGATATAACAAAGGCTGGATCGATAGACAGGTGCAGGAATTCACCCACTTGGCCTCCGGCTACCTCCTAAACTAATCCACTAATCCACTAACCCACCATCCACCAATCACCATATTATGAAATATATTCTTTCAATCGATCAAGGCACGACCAGCTCAAGGGCCATTGTTTTTAGTCATTCCGGCAGAATTACTGGTTTGGCCCAGAAGGAATTCAAGCAGATTTTCCCTACCCCTGGCTGGGTGGAACATGATCCCCTGGAGATCTGGGACTCTCAGTGGCAGGTGATTCAGGATGCACTTAAAACGGCAGATATTACTGCTGAAAGCCTGGCTGCCATAGGCATTACCAATCAAAGAGAGACGGCTGTTGTATGGGACCGTCAAACCGGCAAGCCCCTTTGCAATGCTATTGTTTGGCAAGATCGCCGAACTGCTGGATTCTGCGATCAACTTAAGGCCGATGGCCATGAAGAGACGATTCGGCAAAAGACCGGGTTGGTGATTGATGCTTACTTTTCGGCCAGCAAATGGAATTGGATTCTTGAGAATGTACCAGGGGCTATGGAGAAAGCCAGGGTAGGGGAACTTGCACTTGGAACCGTCGATTCCTGGCTCATCTGGAATCTCACCGGAGGGAGTGTGCATGTAACCGACGTAACCAATGCCAGTCGTACCATGTTGTTTAATATCAATACCTTGACCTGGGACCAGGAATTACTCAGTCTGTTTGGTATCCCTGAAAATATGTTACCCGAAGTAAAGTCTTCATCTGAAGTCTATGGGCATACCGCATCCGGAATTTTTTCGGAACCGGTTCCCATTGCAGGGATTGCGGGCGATCAACAGGCCGCCACCTTTGGACAGATGTGCCTTTCACCCGGTTCTGTCAAGAACACCTATGGTACCGGTTGTTTTATTCTTTGCAATACAGGAGAGCAGCCGGTTCAATCCAAAAACAACCTGGTGACCACCATCGCATGGCAGTTGAATGGCAAGACCACCTATGCACTGGAGGGAAGTATCTTCATTGGTGGAGCTGTGGTTCAGTGGTTGCGTGACGGGTTGGGTTTAATCAGCAAATCTGAAGATGTGGAAGAGTTGGCCAGCAGGGTTGAAGATAATGGAGGAGTCTACTTCGTGCCGGCTTTTACGGGACTGGGAGCACCGCACTGGGATCCTTATGCCCGCGGTATGATTGCTGGGCTCACCCGGGGAGTCACATCCGGTCATATAGCAAGGGCTGCGCTGGAGAGCATAGCCTTCCAGGTTTATGATGTGATAGGTGCCATGGAGGATGACACCGGGATCACCATCAAGGAATTGAAGGTGGATGGGGGAGCAGCCATAAATGACCTGCTGATGCAGTTTCAAGCCAATCTCATTGGAATTCCTGTAATTCGACCCGAGACCATAGAAACCACGGCCCTTGGAGCTGCATATCTGGCTGGACTTGCTGTTCAATTCTGGTCTGGCCTGGATGAAATTGAAAAACAGTGGGCCATGGACCGTACATTTACCAGTGACATTTCAAAGGAGAATCGGGATAAGCTGAAGGAGGGATGGAACAAAGCTGTGTCCTGCGCAAAGAATTGGGAGCCAAGCCAATAATCAATAACTATTAACCAACTACTATTCACAAATCACCAAACATTATGAATGAAATCGTGGCAGAATTTATCGGAACATTCCTATTGATCCTGTTGGGTAACGGAGTGGTTGCCAATGTGGCACTTAAGGATACCAAGGGACATGAAGGAGGATGGGTTGTTATCTCACTGGGATGGGGCCTGGGTGTGTTTGTGGGTGTAGCTGTGGCCGGTCCTGTCTCAGGTGCCCATATCAATCCTGCAGTTACGTTGGGACTGGCTATTGCAGGTATGTTTTCCTGGGCTCAGGTTATTCCATTTATCCTGGCTCAAATGGCAGGGGCTGCCCTGGGAGCATTTACCGTATGGCTATTTTACAGGCATCACTTTAACCGCACTGAAGATGCAGGCACGCAGCTGGCTTGTTTTTCCACTGCTCCTGCCATCCGAAAACCAGTCAGTAACTTTCTCAGTGAGCTAATTGGCACCTTCGTATTGATCTTTGTGATCCTATATATTGCCGAACCTTCGCTAACCATGGGTGAAGAGTTGAATGCAAACATCGGACTGGGAACCTTAGGGGCACTACCTGTGGCCCTGCTGGTGACGGCCATCGGATTATCCCTGGGAGGGACCACGGGGTATGCCATCAATCCGGCACGAGATCTGAGCCCCCGAATCATGCACACTATTTTGCCTATGGATCATAAAGGAAGCAGCGATTGGAGTTATGCATGGGTCCCGGTTGTGGGCCCTTTTTCAGGTGCCATCGTTGCAGCCATTTTATACCTGCTTCATGGGATTCTGATAGCCTGAGCCTTATTCATAATGCAATGCTTCCACCGGGTTAATCCTTGCAGTTCGTATGGCATGGTATAAAACAGTGAGTATAGCCACCATCCCGGTGACCAGGGCCGTAAGTATAAAGAGATCTGCCTTTAATTGTATTCGGAACGAAAACTCATTTAGCCACTGACGCGCAATAAACCATACAGTGGGGAGTGCAATCACAAGGGATATAATGATATAGAGTGAGAAATCACGAATCATCATCAGAATGATCTGCTGTTCCATGGCGCCCATGGTTTTGCGTATACCAATCTCTCTGGTGCGCCGCTGGGCTGTAAATGAGGCAAGAGCAAACAGGCCCAGAGAGGCAATGAGAATGGCCACAAGGGTGAATATCTTCAATAAGGTGGCCATGCGTTCCTCGGTGCCATACATGTCGTCAATCACGTCATTTACGTAGGTGTATTCGAAAGGATACTGGGGGAGGAGTTCGGCCCATTTCTCTTCAATAAACTTCAGTCCCTCCTGGGGGCTCTCATCTGCCACTCTGATCACCATGCTCATTAAATTATCGGCAGGCATGGGCGCCAGTGCCATGGGTTCTATCTCGCTGCTCAACGGTTGAAAATGGTAATCTTCCATCACCCCTACAATTTGTCCCCTAATGCCCATAAATGTGAGTTCCATACCCACAATTTCATCTTTCCCAATTATTTTTGCAAGTGTTTCATTAAGGATCCAGTTAGCTGTGGTGTCCCGGTACATATCCGACGGAAAGTCTTCCGTAAAATCTCTTCCAGACTGCAGCACAATGCCCATGGTTTCCACAAAGTCATAATGAACACCGGTAAAAGAGACCAGTACATCTTGTTCCGGATCTTTCCCATCCCAGCTGATCCCGCTGGAGTTACTCCCGATTCGGTATGGGGCCTGCATGGATGCGGTTGTGCTGAGTACCGATGGACTTCGCATAAATTCTTCTCTTAGCATCTCATAGTGCTGGTTAAGGTTGCCCCGTAGTGCCACATGTACCAGGTTGTTTTTATTAAAGCCCAGCTCGGCATTCCTCATATAGGTCAATTGTCTGGAGGCCACCATGGCCCCGGTGATCAGAAGGACAGCCAGAGAGAACTGGAAAACCACGAGTACTTTGCGAAGCAGGCCACTACCGGTTCTGGAATCTGACTGGTCCCTGATGGCTGTTAAAGGTTTCAGGGCTGAAAGGTATAGTGCCGGATAGCTCCCTGCAAGAAGTGTGGTAATCAGAAGGACTGCTCCAATTCCAAGGATAAACTGAGCACTGAGTAAACCTGCAGGAATGATGTCTTTTCCCGAGATAAGGTTAAACTTGCCCAGAAGAAGCAATACAATACAAATCGCCAATACCACTGAAATCGAAGTCTGGACAAAAGATTCGAAAAGGTGTTGCCTGATCAGCTGTCCCCTGGCTGCACCATTTACCTTTCGGAGACCGATCTCCTTGGCCCGGATGGATGATCTGGCTGTGGATAGGTTCATGAAGTTAATACAGGCGATCAGAAGGACAAAGAGTGCAATGGCTGAAAAGATATAGACATACATGATGGCTCCGGGCGACTTTCCAAACCCAAAGTAGGAGTGAAGATGCATCCCCGATAGAGGTGCCACTGAGAAGTCGATGGTGTTGTTCTCCTTATATATATTGGTTACCTCCGTAATTTTTCTGTTCACAATTGTATCCACACTGCCTTCCTGCAGCTTTACAATGGTCTGAATGGAGTTGTTTCCCCAGTTGGTGCTGTAGTATTGTTGCGATTCAATGTAGTGCCAGGGAAACAATATATTGAAGCCTATTACAGAGTTCCTTGGTAGTTTTTCCAGCACACCTGATATCACATACTCATCTGCCTGATTTACCAGGATGGAGCGACCCACAGGATTTTCGTCTCCAAAATATTTTTCAGAGACCTCTTCTGTAAGGATCAGACTGTTGGGATCCCTCAGCACACCCTCTTTGTTTCCAAACTTAAACTGGAAAGTGAACATCTCGAAGAAAGAGGAATCAACTGCCAGAATTCCATCCTCAAAGAATTTACTCTCCTCATAGGTGAAGAGTTGTCCGCCACTGTAAGCCAGGCGACACTGTTCTATGATTTCAGGTACTTCATCCTTCCATACCGGTCCCGAAACATGCGGGGTTACATTCACATGGTAGGGTTCGACGTTGGAGTAGTACTGATCTTCCTCTACCCTGAACAGTTGCTTAAAATCCTTGTGGAACCTGTCATAACTGAGCTCATTCTCCACCCAGAGGAGCATGAAAAGTGCACAGGCAAGGCTGATGGAGAGTCCTGTAATATTGATAAAGGTGATTCGTTTCTCTTTGAATAACAGTCGAAAAGTCTGCTTGAGGCGATTAAAGTTCATATTGGAGCAATTTTTTATAAAAGACGAATCAACTTTCCCGGTATTACAGATTCAAAACATTAAATTTGAAAATATTTTCAAATAACGTTTAATATGAAGAGGGATATAGATCTATTTGCTTTTATTGATCATGAGCAGAACCGTCAAAGAAGGGGAGTCGAACTGATCGCATCAGAAAACTTTGTGAGTACCCAGGTTATGGAAGCCATGGGCTCCTGCCTTACCAATAAGTATGCCGAAGGGTATCCGGGACATCGATATTATGGAGGATGTGAGGTGGTAGATGAGGTAGAACAACTTGCCATCGATAGACTCTGTGAGCTTTACGGAGCAGAATATGCCAATGTCCAACCCCATTCAGGAGCGCAGGCCAATATGGCCGTCTTCCTTACTGTGCTTAAGCCAGGGGATACTTTTATGGGGCTGGATCTTTCCCATGGAGGGCACCTTTCACATGGCTCTCCGGTAAACAGCTCAGGAATTCTTTACAGGGCTGTTTCTTATGGACTGGATGAACAGACAGGTCGTGTGGATTATGATGCCATGGAGAAAGTGGCTTTGAAGGAGAGACCCAAGATGATTGTGGGCGGAGCATCGGCCTATTCCAGGGAGTGGGATTATAAGCGGATGCGTGCCATTGCAGACCAGATCGGAGCGATTCTTATGGTGGACATGGCACACCCGGCCGGGTTAATTGCAGCCGGGTTACTTAAAAATCCTTTGAAACATGCACATATTGTTACATCCACCACCCATAAAACCCTTAGGGGCCCAAGGGGAGGGATAATCCTTATAGGAAAAGACTTTGAAAACCCATGGGGAAGAACTACAAAAAAAGGAGTGGTCCGAAAAATGTCTTCTCTGATTAATTCAGCCGTATTTCCAGGGATTCAGGGTGGACCCCTGGAGCACATTATTGCGGCCAAGGCGGTATCTTTTGGAGAAGCCCTTTCCGATGAATTTAAGGCTTATCAAAAGCAGGTGAAGAAAAATGCTGCCAGGATGGCCGAGGAGTTTATGAAACAGGGGTATAAAGTTGTTTCTGATGGTACAGATAATCACTCCATGCTTATTGATCTTCGTACCAAAGTGGAGGATATCACCGGGAAGCAGGTAGAAAACATTCTGGAGGAAGCGGATATTACTGTGAACAAAAACATGGTGCCCTTCGACTCCAGATCCCCATTTCAGACCAGTGGAATCAGGGTGGGAACGCCTGCTATTACTACAAGGGGGGTGACCGATGATCTCATCCCTGTGATTGTGGGATTGATGGATCGGGTAATCACGAATATTGATGATAAATCCATCATAGAGGGCGTGAGACATGAAGTAAACGAACTAATGACAGATTATCCCATGTTTGCCTCATTCTGATCCCATGGAGTGGTATCACTATTTGATTGTAATTGCTGTTGGAATTGTGGCAGGCGTCATCAATACACTGGCAGCAGGAGGTTCTCTGCTTACTCTACCGGTACTAATGGCACTGGGCCTTCCTCCCAATATGGCAAATGGAACCAATCGCATTGCCATTTTTCTCCAGAATGTAGTAGGGGTAAGCAGGTTTCATCAAAAGAAGGTGATGGATTTTCCATCTGGATTCAAGGTGGGGATTCCAGCTGCTGCAGGGGCCATTGCCGGGGCATTTATTGCAGTCAATCTCAATGATGAGGTGATGAAACTGGCCATCGCCGGTGTAATGATACTGGTCTTTTTCATGATTCTTTTAAAACCCAATCGATGGATAAACAGTCATGAAGACCATCCCCCCATTCCATATTGGGTACAGGCGATTGTATTTTTCTTTGTTGGAGTTTACGGGGGATTTATTCAGGCAGGTGTGGGATTCTTTCTTCTTACAAGCCTGGTACTGGGGAGTGGATTTGACCTGGTAAAGGCCAATGCCCTCAAGCTACTTATTATCTTGCTCTACACTCCTCTGGCTTTATTGATTTTCTTTTTACACGGTGATGTTAATATCTGGATTGGGCTTGTTCTTGCAGTGGGAAATATGACCGGAGCCTGGATCGGGACAAATATCGCTGTAAAATGGGGGGCAGTATTTATTCGTTATTTTGTCCTGGTAGCCATTCTGATCGCCTCCATCAAGCTTATCCTGGATGCTTTTAAGGTACTATAATGTACTTGATCCAACCGGTCTGTCTGTAATTAGCACTCTGGTCAGCTGAAAACCGGCTCAGTTTTGCTGCGGCAACTACTGTATCCCAGATGCACTTGTCCTGGAACGTTCCGCTACTGACAATTGCACTGATTACTTTTCCATCTCTGTCCACTTGAATATCAACTGTAATTTCAATTTTTTGAGTTACCTCACATCCTTCAAGATTTGGCTTTGGAACCCTACCACCTCTTGATCCCAAACCTCCAATTGAGATTCCATTTCCCAGTCCACCTCCTGTATCATACCTGTTAGCATCGGGACTTCCGGAAGTAACTCCCTGGTTGCCATCTCCTTCAGTGATACCCTCGGAGCCTTCAGTCTCACCCACGCCCTGGTTGCCAAATGCATTTCTGCCTGCATTGTTAAGCATTTCAGCTTGTTCCCGGCGCTCTTTTTCAATTCGTTCCTGCTCCTCACGAGCCTCACGTTCAATTCGTTCCTCCTCAATGCGTTGCCTCTCTACCTCAGCAAGGCGCTCTTTCTTCTGACGATCGAGCTCCACTTGATGCTCCAATTCCTTCTGACGCTCTAGCTCCTCAGCGGTGGGTTTGGGATCTTCCTTTACCTGCACCTCCTCCACATCCTGGGTGTTATCCACGGGGGGTGGGTC
>Ga0164315_10003091_pt1 | contig 12854 bp, 11 predicted proteins | sample GuaBasSedimGuay6_FD_113737 | JGI IMG/M metagenome (GOLD analysis project Ga0164315, IMG submission 113737) | Subseafloor sediment microbial communities from Guaymas Basin, Gulf of California, Mexico - Guay6, Core 4569-2, 0-3 cm | ecosystem: Environmental > Aquatic > Marine > Hydrothermal vents... | reverse complement strand
AGGTAACTTAATTATTGGAGATAATTTCGAGTATAATCCCTTACTTGAAGATTTAGATGGATTAAGCAATTTAACTTCTGTTGGAGGAGATCTGGCAATTTCACATAATGAATTGATAGTTAATTTAATAGGGTTAAGCAACCTTTCTTATGTTGGAGGTCATATCCGTATAGGCATGAATCTTTCGCTAATAAACTTAACAGGGCTTGAAAACCTAACTTCTCTTGAACATGATTTGAATATCGGACTTAATAACTGGAGTAATCCTGTTCTGGAAAGCCTTCAAGGATTACATAATATTGTATCAATCGGTGGGACTGTCGCAATTTCGAAGTGTGATGTACTGATAAATTTATCCGGATTAGATAATCTGAATGTAGTTGGAGGAGGACTATACATTTCACAAAATAATAGTCTTGAAAACTTATATGGATTAAATAACCTTACGACAATTGGAGGAAATTTATTTATTGAGAATAATGAAGGCTTAATTAATTTAATAGGTATTGATGAATTAAGCTATATAGAGGGAGGGATGAGAATAAATGATAATTCATCCCTAATTAACGTAACAGGGCTCACAGGTCAACCGGTAATTGAACAATTTATTGAAATATTTTGGAATGAGTCTTTAATTAACCTCGAAGGATTAGAATACCTGAATTCAACTGAAGGAGATTTGATCATTGAAGACAATGTTGCAATGGAAAGCCTGCAAGGATTGAATAATCTCTCCCATATTCAAAATGATTTGTCAATTGTTGACAATGATATGTTAGTTGATTTAGCTGATTTAAATGCTTTATCTCACTTATGGGGATCACTAAAAATTTCTGGGAATGCAATAATTACAGATTTAGATGATCTGGAAAGTTTAACCTATGTTGGTGGCGGACTACGTATAATTGGAAATGATATGATAACAAACATAGCTGGCTTAAGTAATTTAGCTTATTTGGGAGGGTATTTTAATATTTCTGAAAGTGATAATTTAATCAATCTAACTGGATTGGAGAATATTACATCGACAGGTGGTGTAATAATAAAAAATAACACCTCATTGACTAGTTTTGTTGGATTGAATAACCTAACTACTATTGGAAGTCATTTTAGGGTTGAAGGCAATGCATCTTTGGAAAATTTTGATGTTCTAAATAATTTGACAACCATTGATGGATCTTTGACTATTGAAGCAAATGGCGCTATGATTAATTTAGAAGGTTTGGAAAGCCTTACCACTGTTGGTATGGACTTGTTTATACAGGATCAGGGAGCAATGACAAGTTTAAATGGTTTGAATAACCTTACTTCTGTAGGTGGCGACTGCCGCATAACAGGAACCGGCTTGCTGATTAATTTAACAGGACTTGAGAATCTTACTTCTATCAATGGCACTTTTTTAATAACAGATAATAATAATTTAATCAATTTAGCAGGTTTAGATAGTTTTTCATTAATTGGAGCCATTCGGGTATTATCCAATGAATCACTGATCAATCTGGAAGGATTAGAAAATCTAACTAATATTTCGGAATATTTAGAAATTGGCTGGTATTACGGAGGTAATCCTTCTTTAACAAGTTTAGAGGGATTAAATAATCTTACTTCAATAGATGGGTATTTAGATATAAAATACAATTCATCCCTGCCAAATCTGTCCGGATTGGGAAATTTAGTTTCTATTGGTACATTTTTAGAGATAAGATTAAATGATACCCTAAATAATCTGAATGCATTACAAAACCTGATGGAAATTGGTGGAAATTTAAATGTTAGAGATAACCAAACCCTGATAAGTTTATCAGGATTAGGTAACATAAATCCTGGATCAATTGATGATCTTAGAATAAAGGATAATTTTTCCTTATCCGAATGTGATGTCCTAAGTGTTTGCGAATATCTTGCAGCTCCGAATGGAATTGTTGAAATACAGAACAATGCTTCTGGATGTAGTAGTATTGAAGAAGTTGAAGAGGATTGTCAGTATATTACCAGTGTAGATTCAAAATGTGATAGTGAAATAAGTATCTATCCGAATCCGGCCAAAAGAACAATTACAATCCAATCACCATATTTGATTTTGGGTATAAAGCTATTTCATCAAGCAGGTTATAATATCCTTAAACAGGATTGTCAAAACACAACAATAGATGTAACAGGCTATGAACCTGGAATGTATTTCATTGAAATTGAAACTGAATCAGAAGTAGTAAGAAGGAAAATAATTATTCTATAAGCGAAGTTTTTCATTTATAACTTGTATAAAAAAATTGAATATTTGTTAAGCTTTAAACCATTCAATCGCAGATATTAAATACAAAATCCATGTCTTGTCCTCGGATTATTAAATAGAATGTGAGTGGGATTATGAGGACGAATTTACCCAATCTCATCCTCGTTTTAGCCGAGCCTAAGGATAGGATAACGAGGATGCATATTTACTACAAGCATTTGCAATGCTTTGAAATAAACTTTCCAAAAGCCGAATCTTCATGTGTTGGCTGTAGGAAAGGTTAAAGAAGTTTCAATTTGGATTAATCAAACGTGGTGTTTTCTTTTCTGGAAAATTGACTTTAAGGATATGAATCTGTGATTTCCAAATAAATATATTATACTATCAGGTCTTTTATCATTTCAACTACATTTGGTTCATCTATCAAATCTGTATTTAAACCACTAAATACATTTTTAAAAAACCCTGCCAATTGATTATTGTATGTTATTTTTTGAATGTATGAAGATCCCTGTTCTATATCAGTTGCATCAAATATAAAATCAATTTTTTCGACAGGGTTGACCAAACAAGTTAATTTCCAAATGAATTTTGGTAGTGAAGTAGTCAAGTATTTTAAACGTTGTGCTTCTGTCAGGCTCGGATTATCGATTAGCTCTAACTTTAAATCTGAAACCTGTACCAGGTGTATATCCCATTCAAGCAATGGGAGTTTAAACTTTTCCGCAATTTCATTATAAACCCTGTTGAATTCTTTTGCATACTCCAACAATTTATTAAAAGGAATCCTGATTTTATGATACAAAGGGGTAATCAGGATTTCAGGGACCGCCCTTACAGAACCGATTTTATGGTCATTGTCGTACCATGAAGTTGATAAAGAAGAATACGAGGCTTTTATAATCGTGACATCCACATTATCAAACTTCATTCTTGCAAATGGACCAACTTGGTCGTCATGGACATATATTTTATCAATTCTGGAGGCAGTGAGATAAAAATCGGTATTAAAATAATCGATTGGTTTTTCTTCTCCCAATGAAAAACCTGTTACAGTAACAGCATGTTTACCTAAAAACCTGGTAGTTCCATTTTTTATTTCAAACAATGAAAAACCCAGGATCAATGGAATTTTAGCTGTTAGGTAAGAATATACCGCAGATTTAAAATTTATATATGCTTTTGCATCTATCAAAAATGGTTCCAACCCCTGTGATCGAATTGCATGGGCAATTTGTTCAGAGGTCAAGCCTTTATTGGGGAAATACCTGTCAGGATAGGGTAAGTTTATGGTAGCTGCTTTAGTAATCTCAACAGGGGAAGGGATACCATGTTGGAAAATCTTCCCTGTAGCCTGGAAGGCTACCCAGATAGCACTGGATGCACATGCAGCTACTACATTGTCTTGTTCCTGGAAAGCAATGGTATGGACTTCCAATGAAATTCCAAACAAATTTACCGGATATTTTCTTATAAATGGGAAAACCCTTCGTTCATCGTCAGGGTAGGTTACTAAACAAGTGCGGCCAACCAATGTTTGAGGTAAGGGTTTTACAACTACAAATCCAAGGTATGATTTTGACAAGAAGTCCTTATCAATTTTACCTTTATTGCCACTTAATAAGGTGGCAAAATCTTTATTGGTAAATTCACTGGTAAAAAAATGCAATCTTGTACAAAATCTTCGATATGGTTTAAAACTCCTAACATAATATGCTGAAAAATCCTCCAGATAATCTTTATCAACATATTCATATTCAACAATAATTGTTTTAACACCGATAATATCAAAATATTCCTGGAAGTAAGTTGAATGTAACTTCTTTTTGATTATTGTATTGGAAGCAACGCTAACTTCAGGTTTTGCTAGAATATGAAGGAAATTCTCAAAGGTATAATCTACAATTTCAAAAGGAATCATTACAGACTATAAGGGATTTTTAAATCTTCAGGTTTCACATAGCTCATTTCCCTGATCTTTTCAGAAGCCTCTTTTTCACTTTCATCAATGGTTTCGATCTTCGTTATTGCTTCATCTGATTTTAACCAGTTTACAATTTCAACAAAATCAATGTTATCGAAATGCTTAGTCTGTTGTTGATCAAAATCGTTATTAATATCCATGATTGAATGAATTATATATATTCAAATAGTTATTTTCGTATAAATAATACTATGTAAGAACCGGTCCTTAAATGTAAGTTATTAAACGGTTGCAGAGTGTAAAAGTTCAATTTATTAATTCAGCTTGTCGACAAAACTAAACAAATATATGAATTATTGTGTTAAAATATATATTAATTATTAATTTTTTACACATCGACCTGTTAATTTATATCCTCAATTTCAACGATTTGTCGAAGTAATAGATATGTTAGCTGGCAGTTCATTTCTATAAAAAATTGACCATTCTATTTCTGACCTCTTTATTTTAATATTCAACTTAATTGACTTTACAAGGATTTCATTTAATTGATTTTCTACACCTAAGCATTCTAAGTTTGAATGTTGAATACTAAAGGTATCTATTGAATTAACTGAGCTTCTTATTATCTCGTTTTTTCTTAATTGATATTTTATTTTTATACCGCCTTCAAATAACATAGTTCTATCTTTCTCATTAAAGTTTATAACTTCGGATTCATTAAAATCGTTTTGCATCAAAAAATTCACTTCATAAATTGCCTTTAATTCATCATTCAAACGCTTATACTCCGAAAATTGTTTATTCACCACAAAGTAAGCCATCATAGCTACCATTATAATAAATGTGCTAATGGCCAGGGTAACAATGATTTCAATTATAGTAAATGCTTTTAGCCGCATAGTTTAGAAATCTATTATTAATTCACTTTTTTCTGCAATTAATTTATCGTTTTTATCATAAGCCTTCACTGTGAGCTGTTTTAATTTCTTTGAATTTAAGTATCTTGAAATTGTTCTTTCAATTATAAAATTCTCAAACTCAAAGGTGTAATTTATATATTCTTGATGCGTTTTGGATTCATGTATTATTTCATTCATTTTAAAAAATATATCTGTTCTTTCAATAATCCTGTCTGTTTTAACAACATTTATGAAGATCATCATCGCTACACTAAAAACTAGCATAATAATCACCATCGAAATAATGGTCTCGATTAATGTATATGCTTTTAGTTTTTTAATTAGTAAAGCCATTTTATTACTTTGTTGATTCGATCTGTTCCTGTTAATTCAACTCCGGTATAGTATTCAGAAAGACCATCCAGGTCAATTATTACATCCAGCAAATGATTTTCATAAATAGATGAAGGTGTTTTCAGAAGAAACTTTTTACATGCCACAGAACCGTTAACCATTCCTTTAATATCAAAGATACCAGCCCAGTATACTTGTCCTGATAATTTTGTATCTTCACTTGTTTTCAATATTGGATCAATTGTAATCACATCTGAATGGCAAGACGAATAAATAACACCAAAAAAACTTGATCCTCTTTCAAAATTTACCATAGAAGGATTTGTATTTCCTTCCTTGTTATCATTGATCAATCCAATTACAGAAGGATATTTGAATTGTACATTTTCTCCAATATTTATGGTGTCTTTTGCAAACAACTGAAATTTACCGGCAAATCCTTCTTCAATCCAAACTGATTTTCCATAAACAAGGATATCTTCAAAACGGCAAGAATTCGTTATTTCGAGAGTGCCTTCACAAAGCAGTGTAATATTCCCGGTTAAAACAATATTATCAAGTAGCAAGTCATTTTTTGTGTATAACAATATTGTGGAATCGCTAAACGAATTGAAAAGTGAGTCTTCCGGTATTTCTTCGGCGATTATTTTGAATGTTTCATCTGATTCCAGATAGTTTTGTTTGAAATACTCCAGGTCAAGATTTTTGAAAGTATCAATTATTTCGGGAAGTGAATCCTGACTGAAAGTAATATTTCCATTAATCAGTTCTTTTCCTTCAAAGTTCCTGCCCTCAATGTATGCCCTTTTTAAACCGGCTTTCGGCAAATAACAATTCCCTGTTATTTCGGTTTTACCGCAAAGGGATAAAGGTTTATTTTGGTCTGCAAGGTAAATGGCGTAAGAAGAATCATTTTTATAATAATGCCCGGTAAATGCTATTTTTTGAAAACTGAAATTTTTCCACCATGAAGACACTTTGATCAATTCAAATATGCCCCATTGTTTTCGTTCCAATAATACTAAATCGTTATAACTTTCAAATAGGGAACGTCTTTTTGAGCTATTCAATTCTACAGTTTCCGGTTCGGCGAGTAAGAGGTTGATCCCGGAGTTAACATTGGAGAATACCCTGTCTTTCTCAATGTATGATGTATAAACCATCTTGTTGTAATAAGCCATCAATATCAGGGCACTGCAAATAATGGCAATGGTCACCATTACAAAAACGGCATATACCAGTGTAGAAGAGGAAATTTTTTTATGTAACAGGATCTTCAATTTTTATATTCGGGATCAGTTTATTGGCCAGTTTCCTTAGTAGATTTTTCAGTTTCGGGTTCTTCGTTCTTCTCCTTATCTTTCTTTTTTTCTTCTTTCCTTTTTTTTCGTTCTTCCTTCCTCTCTTCTCTGCTGGGTTTCTCTTTTTTCTCTTTACGCTTAATTTCTTTACCGTTGTTGTATTTCTTTACTAAATAGGGCTCACCTTCAGCATATTTAATCAATTCCCCATCCAAAACTCCACTAACATAATTGGCTTTTTGCTCCAACCGTCCCTGCTTATCGTATTGTACCCACATGCCGGTTTTTAAACCATTATCCCAGTTTCCCACTTCAAACAAAGTTCCTTCTTCATACCATTTTTTCCATTTATCCTGTTTTAATCCCAGGTTAAACTGGCCTTTCTCTTTCAGCTTTCCACTTAAGAAGAATACAGTAAAGTCACCATGAAGTGCTTTGCCATCAAATCCACCCTGGGTTCGGTTTACTTTCTTTTCCTTGTACCAGTAATAATAGAGGTCATCCTGCAATTCGATCTCAAGCTTTTCTTCAATGGCAAATTCAAATTGGATGTAATATTCATCATAATATAATTTCAATTTGCTCACTGGATTATATTCAACCAGTATATCTTGTGAATGAACTGTTATACTGAATAATAGTATTGTAAAGGTTGATATAATTACGGATTTCTTCATTGTTGTTTATGTATATATTTGGTTTCTTGCTCATATTTAACCTTAACGGAGTCATCATAAGTTTTTAATAGCGTAATATTGTCCTTCTGATCTCCAATATTAAAAATCCATTCTTTTCCGTTTATTGTTAAACTAACCAATGATTTATTAGTGCTCTGATTCACCATTCTTCCAGTATACAAAATATCTGGCCAAACAATTCTTTCGTTTTCGGTTTTCACTTTCTTAACTCTTTTAGAAACATTTTTTTTAGCTGGGGACTTTTTGTTTAAGAAAGGATCTTTGTAGTCATAAATAAGGTTAAATGTATCAGGTACAATATTATTTTCTTGTACTGTTTGTGTATTTTCCAAGATTAAAGGAACAGGTTCCTTTTTATCCAGGTGACCAAATATTTTAAAAGCAATAATTCCCCATACCACTATTACAACAGGCAATAATATATAGAGTGCTTTTTTATTTTTCATAACTATTTTACAGTATAGTAAATTTTCTGATGAAACTGTAGCCGCTTTTGTTTCCTGCTTTATCAATTGATCGCACCCTCCAGTAGTAGTCGCCTGGACCCAGTGAGTCCTGATAATGAGTATCAGACAGGTACAAGTCTCTCACAAGGTTATTCATCGAAATATCTGTGGCGATATATAAACTATCTTTTATTGATGAACCAATGACCACCCCACGACTCCATTCAAAATTAATAATTGTATCTGTTAAAATCGCATTGATATCAGGAGTAATTGGTGAGGGTGTATTTGGTGAGGTTGTATCGATATATAATGTACGACTTGAATAAGCCGTATTGCTAAAAGCATTCTGCCCCCTTACTTCCCAGTGGTAATTTCCTTCTCCATTATTTAATATACTTGAAATGGTATCATATTCTGTAACGGAAGTAAATATTTTGATTCCCTCATAATATAATTGAAAATTATAATCATCTGCATTATATAATGGGTCCCAGTTAAACAAAAATGAAATATTATTCGTGGTATCATTATTTTGTGGATACTTTAACTGAATGATCTGTTGCGAAATATCAGGTGTGCTATCTATTATTAATGAATGAACCACATATGATGTATTGGTAGAATAGTTATATGCCCTGACCCTCCAGGAATATTCACCAGGTAAAAATGTATAATCATACTTATTAGTGGTGATGTTGGTATCAAGAAATAGTCGCTCGATATAGTCAAATGAAGGAGAAACTACCTGTAGGTTATAGCCTGTAGCATCATCTACTTCATCCCACCATAATGTATGGGTAGAAATTGTTGTATGGAAGTTATCGGGTGGGGCTAGCAAATTAACACTTTTGTTTGCCATATTAGGATCAATAACCGCTTCACATCCGATAATCGTAATTAAAAACACTAGAATAAAAAGTTGGGAGCATCTGTTATTTACAATCATAGCATTAGTTTATTTCTTTTCCTGAATATTCTGTATATAAAGTTCAACGTTTAACAATTGACGTTTTGTCCTGACTTCCTTTTCTGTATAAAATCGTGCAGAAGTAATATTGTTTATTTTCCAATTTTGTTCTAACTCATAAATAAAACCCACTAGTTGTTTAAATCCCCCTGCCAAAACGAGGTTATGGGTAATGACTTCATAATCACTTCTGTCAATAATAAAAGGTTCAGGGATATCTTTGATCCTGATTTTATTCTTTTCACAATAATGTGTGGTCTTTTCCAGGATTATTTGCCTAAAATCTTCCTCAGTTCTTTTTCCCTGGCCAATTATCTGTTCAATTCTGTTCAATTCAGAATTGGTTTCTGCCACTTTCGAAGGTGCATTTTCCATAATAGATAATTGGCTACTTAATTCCTGACATTGGTTACGTTTTTCAATTGTTTTAGAAATTGCCAAATAATAAATCACAAATAACATTAAAACAGCACTAGCAAGAACTAGTTGCAATTTTTTTATATAGGATAGGTTCTTCAACATTACTTAATATCAATATCTATGGTAAAATCAGCCATTTTATTGCTATACTCCTCATTACTTATTGTAAAACTTGAAACTTCATAAACCCAATCATACTCCTCCAGGGTATTTAACCAATCATTTAAAAGACTACCCTTAGAAGTAAATCCCTTGATTTTTATTAGGTTTCTATTAAAGTTTATCTTGTTTCTATTATTTTTTTTTGATGTCTTTGGATGAATATATAATTCTGTGAGTCTAACTCCGGCTGGCAAATCAACTGCAATCCTATCTGCATAATATGATATTTTGGAGGGTTGTAATAAGCCTGTTTCTTTTAGCAAATCTTTTTTCTCTTCCAGATCATTTTTCTGTAATGTATAATTTGATAAAAATCCCTGGTAATTTGTTAATCTTGACGTTAAATCATTATATTTCGTATTTAGTGAGTCAAAAATAAAATAGTTAAGTAGTAAAACGATAAAGAAAATACTCAATATTCCGATACCTGCAATTTTCATTAAACGAAAAGCTCTAAACTCTTTATTGTTTGTTTGTATGCTAGATATCTCAGGATGAACACTGCTGAAATTATTTGAAAAAGTTGTTATCCCGGCAGATAATGCGAGTAAAGTATAATTTGAGAACTTATCATCGCCAATACTTATCACTTCTTCACCTTTAAATTCCTTTGAAATGCAAGTATTAATCTTTCTATCACTCAATTGTACTTGATAAGCTCCTAGATTAATTGTTTTTAATAATGGATCAATGATATTTAAAATGGGTCTTAAAATATATGGCCCAACAAAAATGTCAATAACAAATAATTTCTTATCTGAAAATAATTTTAAAACTTTCTCTGCAATTTCACGCCTGATAATACTTACCAATGATTCATTATTCTCAGGCTCCGATCGCTCAATATAGAAATCAGCAGGAGTGGCATTAGGTAGTACTTTACGCAGAATGTCATTATTGTTTTCAGTATCAGAAGCATCAATGCTTCGAAAAATTATTCCTTTTCCGGTGAATACAAGTGTTATTGGCAGACTACTGGGTAAGTAGGTGAATAAGACTTCTAAAGAGTCAATATTCCAGATGACTTTATCAGAGATAATTTTATTTTTTTCCTGCTTTAACACTATCAAATGAAAAATATAAGTGTTGTTTTCAAGTAAATTAACCTCAATGCAACCAAGTTGTTTATTTTTAAAACCCCCTATTTTATCAATAATTTGCTTCATTTAATAAATAACAGTTGGTTTAATGAAAATATTCAATTTGTCTTCTGTTTTAGATTTTGTGCGGCTTGAAAAGAACCACCTGATAATTGGGATCCTACTTAGTACAGGTACGCCACTTCCTGAATTTTCATATGTTTTATCGTCCAAACCGCCTAACAATATCATTTCTTCATTTCGGATACGAATCAAAGATTCAAAACTTCTGTTTACCTGGTCAGGAGGGGCAGCTTTTGTCAGTTTTGTACCCGTAAAATCCGATTGATCAAGTTTAATTGCTAAAGTAATCTGATCATCTCCAGAAACGATAGGCAATATTGTAAGAGTAAAATCAGCATTCACTGGTTTATATTGTATGATCTTTTCCTGGGTTGTTGTTTGGTTTGCAAATATCTGTGAAGTTTCTTCAAGGTAATATTCAGTATTACCAATCTTCATTGTAGCTTCATGCCCGTTGAGTGTTGATAATTTAGGTGTAGATCGTACTTTAACAACCCCTTCAGTTTCCAGTGCTTTTAGACTGATGTAAAAATTTGGGGATACCCTACCAAGGTTTACCATTCCAGCACCGTTAAAACCAGCTAAAATACTATTGATAGTGGATGATCCCAGGGTAATATCAACAGGAACAACCGAACCTGAAGTTTGGACAGGTGCATCTGCCAATCCTGCTGAGATACCTGTACTTACAGTAAAACCTTTTTGATAACTAACTATAATAACTTCAATAAAAATTACAGGAATAACTTTATCAATGTCCTTTATAAAGCTTTCAATTTCTATAATGTTTAATCTTGAACCACACAATATCAAGCTGTTCAATTCCGGGAATTCTTGGATTTCAACGTTTTCTACCAGGGTTTGGGGAATTGATTCTGAAATTTTCTCAACAGAACGATTTACAAGCTGAACAATTTTTGTAATTCGCAAATTTTCTGTTAACCTTTCGCCTATAATATAAATGTCTTTGTCTTTTATAAAAGTACAATTAGTGCCATTCAGTAGATTCCCTAATAATTCTTCAAAACTGACATTAGTTAAATTTACGGTTGTTGACTCAGTAATTTCGTCCAAAACAAAATAGTTAATACCCAGTGACCTGGAAACATCATTTACAATGTCCTTAATGGGTGTATTTATAGCGTCGATCCGAATATTATTTTCACTTTCTGCCTGAAAATAAAAGGAGCCAGATCCTTTTGCTGGTTTTTGACCGGGTTGACCGCCTCGTTGATTTGTACCGATATCCTTAGCTGCTTTATCTTCAATTAAATAAAAATCACCCTTGTTTGATATTTTAAGGTCGTTGGCATATCCCATTTCTTCCAATAAGTCATTTAAGGGAGCTTCCTGCACATAACCAGAAACCAATCGATCAGACACTTCTGGTGATACAACAATATTGACACCTGATAAAATTGCTAATTCTTTACCTACCCTAAAAAGAGAATCTTTTTTAAGATCAATCGTAATAAATTGACTCACCGAATCATAAGTAATATTTAATGGTTTAATTGTCAAGGGTTCAATGGGAGGAAGATATCTAAAAATGGATATAATATTCCCAGATATATCAATTTCAAGGTCATATTCTTTACACACAAAAACTAAAATATCACTGGCAGGTACATCAGTAAAATTGTTTGTTATTGTTCCTTCGATATCGGGATCGATGTGTAAGTTAAGATCATTCAGGTTAGCAATATTTCTTAAAAACTCCTGTATCGAAAGTTTACTCGCTGTTAAATCAACTGGCTGGTTAAGTCCAGCCACATCAACTGATAGAATTGTTAGTTTATTTTTAATATCCTGGATTCTATCCTGACCAATTACAACATCTTCAAATAAACACAAGGTAATGCAAATACTTAAAAACAGTAGTATTTTCCTGGCCCCTGCTCCAATCATAATTACCTCCTTTAATAGTCTGTATTTAATAATATTGGATAAACTTCCTGAATGCTTGTTTGTCCATGAACTATCATATCAAATGCCTGGTCAGCCATTGATATTATTCCTTTTTCCTTTAAATATGATGATACATCAAATTCTGATTTTTTTATCATATCCTCCAAAGTATAATCTATAGGGATAACCTCGTACACAGCAGTTCTTCCCTTGAATCCTGTATAATAGCATGTCTCACAACCGTCGGCCACAAAAACATTTTCCAATGTGATTGGTGGTACATAGTTTTTAGGAAAACTATCAGCATTCAGGCTAATTTCTTTTTTACAGTGTGGGCATAGCACCCTGACAAGCCTTTGAGCAACTGTTAGGT
>Ga0164315_10003089_pt1 | contig 12860 bp, 12 predicted proteins | sample GuaBasSedimGuay6_FD_113737 | JGI IMG/M metagenome (GOLD analysis project Ga0164315, IMG submission 113737) | Subseafloor sediment microbial communities from Guaymas Basin, Gulf of California, Mexico - Guay6, Core 4569-2, 0-3 cm | ecosystem: Environmental > Aquatic > Marine > Hydrothermal vents... | reverse complement strand
CAGGTTGGGTGGCTTGAAGCCGGCTTTAGGTTGATCACCGGATATCGAATTATTGAAGGTTTTCTATTAGCAAAAGATCATTTTTACTTTTGCGCTACCCTTAACCTGGGCCGCGACCTTAGTGCCTGCTAAAAGACGACTAGTTAATGGTCACCGCCCGACTTAATGTTAAGCGATCTCTATTCTGGTGCCGGTGATAGGATTTGAACCTACGGCCTACTGATTACGAATCAGTTGCTCTACCGAGCTGAGCTACACCGGCAATGTTCCCGTTGGAGGGGCCGTAACTGGCTAGCCTCTGGCGGCATATTATAGCCACCGTCGGCCAGCAAAGGAATATAGGGGTAGCGTCATGTGCTGATGCGGTCCGGTTGCCTGGCGGATCCGGCAACGAATGAGTGGTGATCATAGTCAGTCGCGTTAACGATTGGAGGGCTGTTAGTCACCAGGGTTTTCACTAGCTCTGCGGTTGCTGGTGCCAGCATCAGGCCGTTACGAAAGTGGCCTAGTGCCGAATATAGATTGGTGAAACTGGGGTGCGGACCGATGTAAGGCACGCCGCTGGGGCTGCCAGGGCGTAACCCGGCCCAATGGTGTTCGATGGGCCAATCGGCCAGGCAGGGCGCCATTTTAATTGCGGCGGTCTGTAAATCTTTGAGCGTAGATGCAGTTGTTTGCTTGTCAAAACCACAGTGTTCGATGGTGCTACCAATCAGCACGCGGCCGTCTTTACGCGGGATCAGGTAGCGAGCGCCGTTGAGTACAATTCGGCGGAGGGTATTGGTGGGAGTGTTGATCACTATCATCTGCCCGCGGACGGGTTCGAGAGGCAACTGCAGGCCAGTAGTTGCTAACAATTTAGCCCCCCATGCGCCAGCACAAATAATTCCCGTGTTGATTGTGATATTGCCCTGGTTGGTAATTGCGCCGGTTATTTTCGACCCTGAGGTGCTGAATTTTTCGACCCGCGTGTTGGGCCGGATAGCTACTTTCAATAAATTAAGATGAGCTTTCAGCGCCGCGAGCATGCGTGGATTTCTGACCTGGGCGATTTCAGGTAGGTAGAGCCCTTCGGCGATGGTCGGATTAAGTGCCGGTTCGCAATCGAGCAGTGCTGACTGGTCGAGGGTTTGTAATGACATGTTCCAGCGGTTGCCCCAGGCCAGAGCGTCGCTTTTTTCAGCGCCATCGACAATTAACAGCCCACACTTGCGCCATTCCGGATCAATGCCGGTCGTCTCGTGCAGGGAGTCAGCCACAGTTTTAAAAAGTTGCTGGCTGCGGGCAGCGAGGCGCAGCAGAGGATCAGGATAGCGCCAGGGGTGCAGTGGCGAAAGGATTCCGCCACCTGCCCAGGAAGCCTCGCGCCCGGGTTCGCCGCTTTCCAGCAGCTCTACCGAGGCACCATCCAACGCCAGTTCGCGGGCGACCATCATGCCGATCACGCCGCCGCCAATAATGGTGAAATCTGTCATGGGACTGTTTCGGTAATCCGTTTATTCTGGAGGAGTGAAGCCTTCCGGTGTTTCCGAGCCTTCCCCAAACAGAAAGTTTTCCATCTCTTTAACCAGAAATTTACGGGAACTGGCATCGGCCATCGACAGGCGGTTTTCGTTTATTAGCATGGTTTGCTGCGCTACCCACTGATCCCAGGCTTCACTGGATATTTCGGCCAATATACGCTGGCCCATTTCGCCGGGGTAGGGGGCTTTCTCCAGGGCTGCGGCTTCTTTGCCGAGCTTGCGGCACATAACGGTTTTGGTCATGACGGAGGTTGCTCCAGGGTTTGAAGGTAGGCACGGATGACTTTGGTGACCGCGGTAGCCATGCCCACGGTTGTGGCAGGAACGGGGTTATACCAGAGCCGGTCGGGGTTATCCATGAGCTGCTCTACGGAGTCGGTCGCGCGGCAGATCAAGGGGGTAATGGTCAACTCAAAATGGCTAAAGCTATGGTTGATAGCATCGAGGTTTTGACGTTGGTCAATGTTGATCCCGTAGCGTTGGCGCCCCCAGTCGCTGAGTGAAACCGGCAAGCTGTTGAGTTCGGGCAGGCACCAGAGTCCGCCCCAGATACCTGTCGGCGGGCGTTTTTCCAGCAGTATTTCGCCTGATTCTCGGACTACCACCAGCATGTTGGTGTGTCGATGGGGGCGTATCTTTTTTGGTTTGGGTGAAGGGTAATCGGACACGGTGTTATCTAAATGTGCCAGACACCCAGGTTGTAAAGGGCAACGATCACAATCCGGTCGTGAGCGCCGGCAGACCGTGGCGCCAAGATCCATAATCGCCTGGGTGTAATCGGCGCAGCGATTGTGCGGGGTGTGGGTATCGGCTAATTGCCAGAGCTGCTGCTCGACGTTGCGTATGCCCGGCCAGCCTGAAATGGCGTGATAACGGGTCAGTACCCGTTTGACGTTGCCATCAAGGATGGTCTGGCGTTGATTCCAGGTCAGCGCAAGAATTGCTGCAGCGGTGGAACGGCCGATGCCTGGCAGCTGTAGAACGGTTTCCAGGTTTTCGGGGAATTGACCGGCGTGATCATCACGAATAACTCGAGCCGTTTTATGGAGATTGCGGCCGCGGGCGTAATAGCCAAGTCCGCTCCAGAGGGCCAGCACTTCGTCTTCGGCAGCATTTGCTAGTGTCACCAAATCAGGGAAACGGTCTAAAAACCGCTCGTAGTAGGGGATGACCGTTGCCACCTGGGTCTGCTGGAGCATGATTTCTGAGACCCAGACCGGGTAGGCACTGGTGTGGTTTTGCCACGGCAGTTCTTTCCTCCCAGAGTGATCGAACCATTCGAGTAGCTGCTGTGCAAATCCCGACCCGAGCAGTTGACTCTCCAGGTTCAGTTAAAGAGTCCTCGCAAAAATTTTTTCTTGAGTTGTTCTTCTGGCGAGTCGTCGTCTTTGGGGGCTAGTTTGGGGGCCAGTTCTTCCAGTAACTTCCTTTGCGCCTGCTCCTTGACGACGTCGTCAAGGTCTGGCGTTACGCTGGGTGCGCTGAGGGTGCCGCTTATCTTCACTGGTATTGCATTGCCACGGGTTTTATAGCTGCCGTCTGCCTGTTTTTTTACGCGGGCGGCGATTACTCGGTAGTCAAGGGTCTGCTGGTTAAGATCAACTTTTCCAGCCCCCTTGATATGCAAAAACTTGGTTGGATCAACGCGCAGTTGTTCGATAAAAAGGTCATTACTTTTCAGGATGCCGTCGGTGATGGTAGCCGTTGCCTTGAATGCAGAGAATTTGGTTGGCCCGTCCGGCGGGCAGGGTTCGTTGCTTGGTTCTTTGCCGCTGATTACTTTGATTCCCTTGCGTGCCAGACAGACGCTGCGGTCAATGTTGATGTCTTTCAGCGTGCCGTCTTCAATATCAAACCCCATCTTGCCGTTGAGGTTGCGGATAAGCTCATCTTCCTGATTCCCCTGGGTGGACAGGGTGGCCTTGATTGTTGCTGTGCCACTAATCAGGTCGATGTCTGCGGCATCTTCGCTAAGCGGTGCAAGGCTGACGCCAGTGAGCGTCTGGGTAACGGAAACAGTCGGTGGCTGGGTGGAGCCATTGATCTTAACTGCTCCGTTAAATTTACCTTCGTAGAGATTTGCGCTGATTGGGTCAAGAACCAGGCGGCCCTTGTTGGCTTTAACCTTCAGTGAAATATCGTTACTCCTGATGTTGCTGATTTTTAATTTGCCGATGGTTAGTGAACCATCGAGAGTTAATGCAGCAAGTCCGGCGAGTGACTCACCGAGATTGAGGGGCTCTTCCGCCGATGCGGTCTGGGGAACTGCAGGTGTTGTTGGCGTTGGTTTGACCGGATCAGGCGGGGGTGGCGGTAAATAGCGGTCAAGGTCGATGGAGTCGAGGGCGAGCTGGAAGTTGATCGCCGGGTTATCGAAGTTGACCACGCGTGCTTCGCCGTTTATCTGCGTTTGATCAAGTTGAATGGTCAGGTTGCTCAAGGTTGCCTGGTTTTCATCAGCTGTTATTTTCAGGCCAGCACTGATGTTTTTGAGCACGTCCTCATCGGCGGTCTCGATGGCAGGCATTGCCAGTGCTTTGAGTAGTTTCTGGGCGTTAAATGGGGCGATATTGAGTTCAGCGGTGACCTGTGGGGCCTCGCTTAATTGTGTCACGGCGAGACCAGCCTTGAGCTCCAGTCCTAGCGCGGCAAGTGCTAGCCCGTCGATTGCCAGTGTGTCAGCTGCAAGGTCTACCGCAATAGCGGTTGACAGGCTGGTATTCAGTTTTCCATTGGGTAGTGATTCGCCAGTTGCAGCTATTTCGACAATGAAGGGGGTCAGTGTGATTTGGTTAAAATCGTTGCTAATCAGTAGTTCTGCGCTGCCGCTGAGTTGGGTTATCAATGCTGGGTCAATCAGTTCGACTACGGCGTCAAGCACAATGTCGACGGGTTGGCCGGGGAAGATGACGCCGCTTTCAAGATTTAAATCATGAACGTCTATATCGGTCCCAGTGGTTTGATCGCGCCAGTGAATCCTGGCATTAGTAATTTCAATGCCTCCGAGGGTAAATATGGCGAGTGCCATGCCACCACTGGAGCTTTTTTGAACGGGTGTAGTTGCCGGCTGTTGAGCGGCAACAGAGGGCTCGCCGGCGAGGTCGGCAAAATTGGATTGACCATCCGCATCGATCTGCAGGTCTGCTTTCAAGCCATCGAGCTCAATGGTGTCCAGTTGGATATTGCCGGACAGCAGTGGCAGTAGCTTTAGGCTCACGGAAATCTGCTCTACTTCGATCATCGGTTCTGTGCCGAATCCTGGAGCGTTACTTAAGCTTGTGTGACCCAGGTCGAGGCTTAGCCAGGGGAAAATACTCATTCCGATTTCGCCGTCGATAGTCAGCTGACGGCCGGTTTGTGCTGCGACCTGGTCCGCGGCTAGTTTTTTAATATCGTCGGTATCGATTACCTGGGTAGCAATGATCGCAGCAATCACCGGCAGCAGAAGTACCAGGGCGACAATGACCAATAATATTTTTATGGGTTTGCTCAATGATTTTGCCTCGCGTAGGTGCTGGGGTGGATTGGGCGGTGTCTGTTGGCGTGTTTACTGTAATCCATATACATAGAGCTGAGTATAAGTGCAGGATGTCACGGATGGTGGTTTGGCGTGCTTCGCCATATTAAGGTGGCCATGCGGCCCGTCGTGCCGTCACGCCGGTGCGAGTAAAAACGGTTGTCTTCGTAGTTGCAGATGCCGCTGCCGTAAATTTTTTTGACCCCATTCTCCTTGAGCTGAATGGCCGCAATCGAGGAGAGGTTCATCTGCCATTGTCGTTTGTTATCACGGGGTGCTGCTGGGGTGAAACATGATTGATAGTCAGGATTCAGCAGTAAAAACCGGTCTCGCAGCATGTCGTCGACACAGTAGTTTTGTGGGCTGATTGCTGGGCCTATCCACGCGGACGGGCTTGCGTCTGCGTTGCGGAAAAGTTTCACAGTGCGTTCGATAATCCCCAGCTCAAGGCCGCGCCAGCCGGCGTGGATCGCAGCTAGCTGTTGGCCATCGGCGCTGTGGACCAGAATGGGCAGGCAGTCGGCGGTAAGGACGGCAACAACGCAGTCAGGCTGATCGGTAAAGCAGGCGTCGGCCACGACAGGGCGGGTTGATGACGGACTCCCGGCAATATCGGCTTTCGCCACATGGTTGCCGTGTTGCTGATCCAGCCAAATGGGTTCTTCGGGGAGGCGAGCCTGGTCAAGCAAACGCTGCCGGTTGTCGTTCACCGCAGTTTGATTGTCGCCCGCGTGGGTCGTCAGGTTTAGTCCGAGCCAGCGGTCACGGCTGACGCCACCCGCTCGGCAGGTGGTGAGCGCATGGATACCCGCAACGTGTGGCCAGTCAGGAGTAATCCACTCCAGTGAATTCAATTTTCCCCGTACTCGTGGTCCAGTGCGTCGATTAACTGCTGGAAATCTGTGGGCACGGGTTGTTCCCATTCCACGGGTAAGCCGGTTCGGGGATGGTCGAAGGCCAATCGGGTAGCGTGTAAGGCCTGGCGTTTGAACTGAAGAAGAGCCTGCTGCAAGGCTTCTTCGCTTCGAGCGGGTGGGCCGGTACGATTGCCGTAGGTGGGGTCGCCTACGACCGGGTGGCGAATGTGGCGCATGTGCACTCGAATCTGATGAGTTCTGCCGGTGTCCAGTTGCACCCGTAACAGGGTGTGATGCGGCCATTGCCGTGCCAGCCGGTAATGGCTGCGGGCCTCTCGGCCGCCTTCGGTGACGGTCATGCGCGTGCGGTCGCCTGGGTGTCGGCCGATGGCCGCGTCAACGGTTCCCCCAGAGATTATCCAGCCGTGTACCAGGGCAAAGTACTCACGGCTAATCTCCCGCTCGGCAAGCTTGTCGGTGAGCACCTTATGGGCCTGTAATGTGCGCGTGACCACCATTAGCCCGGAGGTGTTTTTGTCGAGCCGATGGATAATGCCGGCGCGGGGAATATCTGCCAGTTCTGGATATCGGTAGAGCAATCCATTTTGCAGCGTGCCATCGCTGATGCCGGCACCGGGGTGGACGACTAATCCAGGCGGCTTGTTAATGATGATTACGTCGGCGTCTTCGTCGATAACATCGAGCTCAATCGCCTGGGCAGCAGGCACAGCCACGGTTGTCGGCGCAATAGGTTCGATTGCCACGACTTCTCCGCCGACGAGACGTTGGCGAGGCTGAGCAGCTTCTCCGTTTACACGCACCTGACCGTCGCGAATCCACCGTTGAAGGCGGTTGCGGGAAAATTCGGGGAGTAATTTGGCCACTGCCTGGTCGAGCCGCAGTCCGCTAAATTCGGGTGGTATCTGATATAGTTCGGCAGATTCAGTCATGGGAGATTCGTGAGTGGTGTCCTGCGTGGCAGTGCTAATAATTCGGGCTGAATTTTAAGTGGTAATTTTGGCGGATGGTTGTAAAACGCCATTATGGACGATTAGACACGGAATTCGAAATGCGGTTGTTTAAAAATGGGTTGCTCGTATCACTACTTACGGTGCTGATTGTGGGCTGTTCTGCTCAGGAAACGGACCCAACGGCTAACTGGAGCGCTGAGGAATTTTACAACCGAGCTCGCGAGGAAATGCTCGATGGTGGTTTTACACCAGCAGTTGACCATTACGAAAAGCTGATCGGTCGTTATCCGTATGGCCCATATGCCGAGCAGGCGCGCATGGACCTGGCATATGCCTATTTCAGAGATGGCCAGTCAGAAGCGGCGCTTGATGCCATTGATCGGTTTATCAAGCTCTATCCTCTGTATCCGAGTGTTGACTACCTCTATTATTTACGTGGTCTGGTGTACTTTCGCCGCGAAGTATCTATTTTTGAACGGTTTGCACCGCAGGATCCTTCTTCTCGCGAGGTCGCATCGGCTCGCCAGTCCTTTGATGCATTTATGCTGTTGTTGACGATGTACCCTGATAGCAGCTATAGCGAGGATGCAAGCCAGCGGATGGTTTATTTGCGTAACCGTATGGCCAGCCATGAGGTCCATGTTGCTAATTACTATATGAAGCGAGAGGCCTTTGTTGCGGTTAATGGTCGCGCACGGTTTGTACTGGAGAACTTTCCGGGCACTCCGGCCGTGCCAGATGCGCTTGGGTTGTTAGTGAAGTCTTATCGATTGCTGGGCGAAGAGACGCTGGCGGCATCAAGTCTGCGGGTGCTTGAAGTTAACTATCCTGAGCACCCCGCAACGCGGGATGCCCGGGCGATCGTGATCAACTAAAACGAGGAGCTGCAAATGTGGAGTTTTTTTGAGACCGTTCGCAACCGCCATTCAGTTCGCCGTTACGAACCGGACATGGAGGTAGAGCGAGAGAAACTCCATGCAATTCTGGAAACCGCGACCGCCGCACCCTCGGCGGGGGATCTGCAGGCTTATCAAATCTTTGTAGTTACCGATGCTGTGCAGCGCCAGAACCTGGTTGAGTTCTCTCCCAGACATGAATTTATTGCTGAGGCGCCAGTATGCATAGTCTTCTGTGCAGACCCGCAGCGGTCGGTAGATAGGTTTGGTGAGCAGGCAGGGAAATTATTTGCCATGCAGGACACGACGATCGTCGCTTCTTATGCTCAGTTGGCAGCCGTAGCAGCAGGGTTAGCGTCGGCCTGGGTCGGTGATTTTGAAGCAAAGGGTGTTGCTGCCCTGCTTGGTTTGCCGGCGAAGGTAGAACCCATTGCGTTGATAACCGTGGGTTACCCTGCGGAACTACCGGAACTAACCCCGCGAGTGCCGCTGACTGAGATCGTTGAGTTCCTTTAAAGCGGCCAGCCTGGGTTCTGACTACTTCAATGGTCTCAGCGTGGTCAGGTTAATTCAGCTGACCTGAGTGCAAACCGGGAGGGGCGGCTAGTCAGCCGGCGTATCCTGAAACCCGGATGTTATCGGGTAGCGTCGGTCGCGGCCAAAGGCGCGCTGGCTGATTCTTACTCCGGGAGGTGCCTGACGCCGTTTGTATTCGTTCAGCTTCACCAGACGGACTATTTTTTTGACAATTTCCGGGTCAAATCCTGTTTCTTTAATGAGCTGTTTTATCGAGTAGTCCTGCTCAACGTAGAGCTCGATGATCAGGTCGAGGACGTCGTAGGGTGGCAGGCTGTCCTGATCAATCTGGTCCGGTCTGAGTTCAGCCGATGGTGGGCGGTCTAGCACTCGTTGGGGAATTACCCGCTGCTGCTGATTGCGGTAGTCGCAGAGCCGATAAACCATGATTTTCGGCACATCTTTAATTACAGCGAAGCCGCCAGCCATATCGCCATAAAGGGTGGCATAACCCACGGCCATCTCGCTCTTATTACCCGTGGTGAGAACAATTCGGCCCGTTTTGTTCGAGATTGCCATTAGTAGCAGACCACGAATCCGCGCCTGGATATTCTCTTCGGTGGTATCTCTTTCCAGGCCATTAAATACCGGCTCTAGCGCTGTTTCGACGCTTTCAACCATGGTCTTGATGGGAATTTCTCGGTAATGCACGCCGAGAATTTCTGCCTGCTCACGGGCATCGGTCTGGCTGATCCCCGCGGTGAATTCGGACGGCATCATCACCGCTTCAACCCGGTCTGCGCCAAGGGCATCGGCAGCAACTGCCAGCGTCAGTGCTGAATCTACCCCGCCGGAGAGTCCGATAATCGCTCCGCTGAAACCGTTTTTATTAACATAGTCGCGCACGCCGCAAACGAGTGCTTCGTAAATGCTCGCTTCTTTGCCAAGCAGCGCGTCTACGTGGCCGCCATCAGGATTGATAATGCCATCGATCTCACTAAAGCTGGCGAGGAACAGGCCAGCTTGAAAGGCTGGGAAACGCTGTACGCAAATCCCTTTGGCATTTATTACGCAAGAGGCCGCGTCGAACACCAGTTCATCCTGGCCGCCGGCCATGTTGGCATAGACAATGGGAAGGCCGTTTTCACGGGCGCGGACGCCAACTATCTCTTCTCTTTCGTGTTGTTTACCGGCGTGAAATGGCGAAGCATTAAGGTTGATGATTAGTTCTGCGCCGGCATTGACCGCAGCGCGGGTAGGCTCCGGCTGCCAGATATCCTCACAAATAGTGATGCCGAGTTGCACGTCATTGATGGGTAGCACTAATGGTTCGTGGCCAGCGGTAAAATAGCGCTTTTCGTCGAACACACTAAAGTTAGGCAGTAGTTGCTTGTAATAGGTGCCGTTAATCTTGCCGTCGTTAATCAACGAGGCGGCGTTATAGAGTCTCTCTTTTTCTAATTGCGGGTGCCCTACCAGCAGGGCGATGCCGCTTATCTGCCGCTGCAGGCGGTGCAGGCCATCGGCTACCTGTTGTAAGAACTCAGGTCGGTGTAGCAGGTCTTCTGGAGGGTAGCCGGTAAGGGTAAGTTCAGGGCAGACTAGAATATCCGCGCCCTGGTCGAGAGCCTGGTCAGCGAGTTCAAAAACCTGGCCGACGTTGTGTTGAATGTCGCCGACGATGCAATTCATCTGGGCAATGGCAACAGTCAATTTTCTACCCATCAGGTTATCCTGTAACAATATATGGAGTTGATGATCGGTCCGGTTTTCTCTGCGCTGTCAGTGGATGCGAGAGCTATCGGCGTGGCCGAACACCAACCATCACCGAGTAAGCGAACACGGGGCAGGAATGTATCACCAAAACATGTGTGGTAGTAGCCGCTGATGGCCCCCGCAGCCTTAATAGGATCGGCTTTTGTTTCAAGTTAGTTTTGTCCAGTTTATTGACGATGTCACCCCAGAGCAGTGGGCGGCGTTACAAACTGCAGAAAACCCATTTGTTGATTACCGATATTTGCAGGCGTTGGAGGAGAGCCAATCCGTTGGCAATGGTACGGGTTGGCAGGTGCATCACCTACTTCTTCACGATGAGGGCGGCGCACTGGTGGGTGCGGTGCCCTGCTATTTGAAACAGCATTCTTATGGTGAGTACGTGTTTGACTGGGGTTGGGCCGACGCTTACCGGCGAGCTGGCATAGCCTATTATCCGAAAATGGTCTGTGCCGTGCCCTTCACTCCGGCGACTGGGGGGCGGTTGTTGACCGTGTCCGGCTCCGATGAGCAGGTAGGCGAGATTTGCCGCTTGCTTGCTGAAGCGCTGATTGAGGAAGCCAGGCGGCTCAATGCTTCGTCAGTTCACTGTCTCTTTTTGCCCGAGCGAGAAGTGACTGTGTTGACTGACGAGGGCTGGTTGCTCCGCCATGATCTGCAGTTTCACTGGAGCAATCAGGGCTATGAGCAATTTGCAGATTTTCTCGCGTCGTTTTCTTCAAAAAAGAGAAAAAACGTCAATCGAGAACGCCGCCGGGTCAGGGAGGCCGGCGTTGAAATGGAGGTGCTTACCGGTGATGAGTTAACCTCGGAACACTGGCGGTTGTTTTATCAGCTCTATCGTTTTACCGCCTACAAACGGGGTGGCACTGCCTATTTAACAGAGAAGTTTTTTGAGTTGATTGCTGAGCACATGGCTGACTCGGTGGTGATGGTGATGGCCCGTGAAAATGATCGCTACGTGGCCGCGGCCCTGAATTTTAGGGGCGGTGATACGCTCTACGGTCGCTATTGGGGTTGCCTGACGGAATACGACAGCCTGCACTTCGAAACCTGCTATTACCGCGCTATTGAGTACTGTATCGCTGAGGGAATTGCACGCTATGAGGCTGGTGCTCAGGGTGAACACAAGCTTAGTCGAGGTTTTTTACCCACCACGACCCATTCGGCGCATTGGTTGGCCCACCCGCAGTTTGCGGATGCCGTGGCTGATTATCTTGATGACGAGCGTGAGCAGATTGCCGGTTATCAGGAAATGTTACAGGCACACACCCCCTTTCGTCGACCCTGACGTGTATTTCCGCTTTTCAGATGGTCAGCTTACGGAAACGTTACCCGCGGCAGGCTACGCTCTGAAGGAGCCTAATGGTCTGGTAGCAGCTGGGGGTGTGCTGGATGCGCAGACACTAATTGCGGCTTATTCTGCGGGTATCTTCCCCTGGTTTAATGATGATGAGGACGCAGTGCTCTGGTGGAGTCCCGATCCACGGGCAGTGATTGACCCCCAGTCACCCAGAATTACGCGTAGCCTGGCGAAGAGAATCCGCTCTGGCTGCTTTCAGGTGACCGCAGATACGGCGTTTGCAGCGGTGATAGCCGAGTGCGCGGCCCAACGAGCAGATGCTGAAGGCACGTGGATCACCGCCAACATGAGTGCCGCTTATCTTGAACTGCACCGACTCGGCTATGCCCATTCTGTAGAGGTGTGGGAGAATCGACAGTTGGTCGGGGGGCTTTATGGCGTGGCACTTGGTGGCGTGTTTTTTGGAGAGTCGATGTTTTTCCTCAGTCGAGATGCCTCTAAAGTCGCGTTGGTCAAACTTGCAGGAGAGCTTGCAGATCGAGATTTTGGGCTGATAGACGCGCAGGTAAGTTCCGCGCACCTGACGAGTCTGGGCGCAATTGACATGCCTCGGAAGCAATTTTTGGCAACGGTGGCTGAGTTTTTGGAGCGGCCCGGTTGGCCCGGTCTCTGGACTTTTAAATGATGATATTTAACACGCGTACTGGCCGGCTATTTTTCTTTTCAACGGAGCCACGTGTTTGCAGTTATCTGCCTGCCCGTGAATCGGTAATGCTGTTTGCCGACCCGAATAAAGTGGTCGATAGTGAATCCTATGGTCGGCTGATTGACTTTGGGTTTCGGCGCAGTGGTGACAACGTGTACCGGCCGCATTGCCGTTCCTGTACCGCCTGTATTCCGGTGCGCATACCGGTGGATGAGCTGGAGTTGAATCGGTCACAGCGGCGTAACGTCAGCCGTAATGCTGATCTGAAAATCAGTCACGAGGGGACTGAATTTAATGATGAACATTTGCAGCTTTACCACCGCTATCAACAACATCGCCATGACCCCGATACCAGTAACGGCGAGGCGCATGATCAACTTGGATTTTTGCGCAGCAAGTTCATCAATACGTCCATTCTGGAATTTCGCCTTGATGGCAAACTCCTAATGGTCTCTGTGGTTGACGAGATTCCCCAGGGGCTATCGGCGGCCTATACGTTTTATGACCCTGACTACCCACAGCGGGGTTTGGGGGTTTATGGGGTCCTGGCGTTGGCAGAAGAGTGCCGGCGGCGCAAACTGCCCTGGCTCTACCTGGGTTACTGGATAGAAGAGTGTGAAAAAATGAATTACAAAACCATGTTTAGACCGCTGCATGAGTATCGCGATGGCGAGTGGAAATTGATGGAAAAGAGTGTTGCAAGCTCGAAATAAACAGGTCGCTCTTGCAGGGGTAATGGCGCACGCATGGTGTTGGCCGGCAAAGTCATTTAGAATCGCGCGCCTATTTAGAAAACCT
>Ga0164315_10003088_pt1 | contig 12860 bp, 7 predicted proteins | sample GuaBasSedimGuay6_FD_113737 | JGI IMG/M metagenome (GOLD analysis project Ga0164315, IMG submission 113737) | Subseafloor sediment microbial communities from Guaymas Basin, Gulf of California, Mexico - Guay6, Core 4569-2, 0-3 cm | ecosystem: Environmental > Aquatic > Marine > Hydrothermal vents >... | reverse complement strand
ACAGCCATGCCTGAGGAATTCTATTCTTCGGAAATCAAAACTAAAGTAATCAGGCTGTTAAATGATGGTCTTGAGGTAGGAAATGCCTTTGAAGAGGGAGATGTTTCTACCCTACCAGAATCAGATAATTATAAAACTAAATATAAGGACTTGACAAAATTGCTGGATGGTTTTTATTCTATTATAAGTATTACTGGTGAATATACTCGTTTTCTAGAGAAAAAAGAGGTCGAAGGTAAAACAGTGTTTACATCAACTAATAAAATGCAAATAAAGTCGCATTTATTCTTCTTTGGTGTGACATCTGGGAAAGTAAAATTCTATGGGCCTTCAAATGGAACTTTACTTGGGCATGCATCCTCAGCATCAACTACGAAAACAGATAAATATGAAAATCTAGAGTATATGGAGGCCAATTTCCCTGCATTACCCTTACTAGATGAATATATAAAAACAATGTATGAGTATGTTGATGACTTTACAAAAAGGAAATTAAAGAAACATAAGAAGACTGTTGCAAAAAGAAAATAAATAAGAACAAATAATTAATAAAAAGATATAATATGAAGATACTAATACTATGCATCGTAGCATTATTTATAAGTGTAAATAGCTTTGCTCAAAAACCTAAAAAAACCTTTGATGAAGAGAAATTTGTAAAAAAAGTACAGTTTTCAATGACGCCAGAATTGATAGGGAAATGGTTGCCTGATGATGAAGCATTGAAGTACATTTCTGGGAAAACGGGTAAGTCTCTTGGTGATTTGAAGAATGAAAAGAAAGTAAATACTGAGAATATAATTAAGAATGTTAATGACTTCATGGCTCATGGACTTGCATATATTATAGATAAAGTGGAAGTGCAGATGAAACAAGAGAGTCCTATTAAGATTGCAAATATTGTTTTGCATTGTCATGCTAAGGATAATAAGTTTACAATTACATTCACTAATTGTATTCAAACAAATATAAGTTGGTATTTAGGGGATGGAATTATACCTGCTGGAGACGGTTTTGATGCGGCAACCACAGCAAAAGCAGAGAAAAAACCAGGAAAGTTTACTGCCATGTTGATAGCTGCTGGAGAAGTGAATGAGAGCGCACAAGCAAATAATAAGGAATTATCTGCATATGCTGACTCCTTGCGACAAGCTAGGCCAGGTTATGAGACGAAGAGTAATGTGCTTTATAATCCAGAGTGGTCTGATTTGCCTTTACAGGGGTACTATATAAAAAACAATGATGAAAAAGTGGAAGCTGTAATAGGTTATTTAAAGCCTCAGTTTTTGATAGGATTAGCAGGCGGGCTTTTTATTTGTAAGCAGGCCGATGGTAAAAAGGTTGATGCTCTTAATCCACAACTATGTGATAATTTCAAAGAGTGGGTGAAATACGATGATATCAAAGCATTTTACGTTGCTGATCAGTTGTTCACGAAATTGCCTGAAGGTAATTTCACTGTTTTAATTTCGGAAGGAGCAATCCACTCTTATGCATGGATGAAATTAGTTGATGAAAAGAAGCAGGACTTTAGATTATATCCAGTTACTCAAAAGTTGGATGGCCAAAAATATGGCTCTGTTTCTAAGGGAATATCAGAATCTGCCTTGCTTAGCATGATGTCAGATGCTCCGCAGATTGTACAAGGATATAAGGATGGTAAGTACTCATTGAATGAGGCAGAAATTAGATACAATATATGGTATGAGGAAAATAATCCTGGTATAGTAAAATATTTTTTTGGAAAAGATTACGGTGTAACAAAAAAGGCTGTTCCAGTTGCTTCTGCAGCATCAATAGCATACGATACTGAAATGGTTTCAAAATATGACAAAGCACATCAAGTGCCAAAGCAAGACTATTTTGCAGGAAGGCCTAATGTGGCAAGTGCTGCAGTAGCTTCTGCAAAACCTGAGGTTAGAGTGAAAAAGGAATCATTTATTGACAGGCTAAATAGGATAAAAGCGGATGGAAATAAAGTCGGTGTTTTGGTTAGATGTAATAATATATATGTTAACCCGCCTGCTGTTAGCGAAGGTGTAAATACAGTTAAGGTCGTGGGTTCATATGGACCATTAGTTGGAACTGATAAAATTGCTGATAAAATAGCGGCAGAGTTCAATAAGGGTTTTGGAGTGGATGTTTTTGAAGTAGTTGATTATAGTTTGATTCCTGTGAAAGATGGAATGAATGGGAAAATGGATGATTGGTGGTCAACCAAGTATAAGATTATTATTATTTATGATATAACACCTTATTATACTGCCATAAAGCGAACAGTTAATTCTGCTGGGGATAAAGAGTTTAAAGCTCAAATGAAAGTAACTACTGAAGTTCTTATTATGTCGGCAGAAGATAAACAACAAACGCGATTAAAGTATATTACCAGTACTCCACAAAATTGGGGTGTGTATAATTCTGAAGCCTTCGTAGGTCCACCAACAACAGATTTTGACATTATTGATGAATTGAGAAAAGTGATTAACCCCCCTTCCGATTCAGTAGTGATTGACGAATTGATAAAAACACAGCAGAAAGGTATTTCTAAATTTATAAAGAAGAAATCGAAGTAAAATATTATGTATAGATTGTTACGAATCAATAAAACAATAAAGTATTCTCAAGTTTCGTGTGGTTAACAATCGACAAATTATTAAAATGTAAATACACAGTATTATAACATAAAATATTTGCTATTTATGGCTGTCTCATTTGTCTTTGTATTATGTTGATTCATAAAAAGAAAAACAAAAGTGGTAGCATTAGTGTTAGATTATTCAGAAAATAAATAGGAGTAATAATAAAATCAAAACAATAGGTTCATCGAAAGACCTTATAAAAATAGAACTTTACCATGGACATTTCAAATGAAAGTGACTTGATAAACCAACTTCAAGAAGCAGAAAATTACAGGCTCAATAAGAAAAAAAGATTACGAATAAACCTCATTCAATTTCTTATTGTTCCCGCAACAGCTATACCTATAATGGTTATGGTTCAAGACGATCATAGCGATTGGTTTTATGGCTTGTTCGCTTTTATATTCTTCAACTTAATCTTTACTATTATTGTATTTTTCAGAGTACATAAAGCATACACAAATTATTATAACAAAAATATTCAGTCAAAAATAGTTTCCATATTACTCCCAAACACGAAGTTCATAACAATGGTGAAAAGGGAAGTGATTGTAGATTTATGGCATAAAAGTCAGCCATTTAGATTGAAAAAACCAGAAGGGGTTATTGCTACTGGAGTTGTGGGTAAATTTAAGGATACAACATTTGAATTATATGATGCTCATATTTCTAAGGTTAGAAAGGGAAAAAGAACTAATCTATTCTCTGGGGTATTGATGAAAGTCAAGCGAAATAAAGAGATAAGCACACCCATTTATATAAGCACAAAAAGCTTTCCACTTACCGACCCGATAGAGAACATATTAGGCTCGGTAGGATTGATGAGTAAAATAGAAATTCCGCCACCAATGGTTGTTGCAGGAAGTGATGCTTTTATTTCAAAATTTGATATTTATTGTCAATCACAAGAATATGCAAATGAAATATTAACCGAGGAAATAACATTTCAAATTATACAAATGAGGACTGAAAATGACCACCCATGGTTTTTTATTTCATTTGTAAAAGATTATGTTTATTTAATTGAATATAATATATTGGATTTAACCTCCATTGAATTAAGTCAGAGTGTTTTGGATAAAGATACTATTTCTAAAAATTTCAAACCGATATTTGACAAAGTTGAATTTCTCACAATATTTAACGAATAATTGGTTTCACTTTATTTAACTTAGATGGAACCTCAATCACAACAGAGCTTTCCAAAGATTCTATATAATTTATTGGGCTGGACTTGTGTTTGGTAAATCTATGATAAGATTGAGTTTATTGCCATCCAAGAGCCCTTATTGCATCATATCGCAATATCACGAATAGGTCATCCACGGAGTAAATTGCAGTTAACAAAATATCTAGGGTTTGTTGAAAAACTTTTAAGTAGGTGTATTTCTTAATTTTCGGCTTACCTATAAGCCTTTCAATAACTCCGTAACAATCAAAGTAAGCTTAGGTTCAGCGGCATTGGCTGCTGCAATTACTTCTTCGTGGGTAACAGTTTCCACTTCTCCTTCGACACCAAGATCAGTCACTATGGAAAAGCCAAAGGTTTTTATTCCAGCATGACGCGCTACAATCGCCTCTGGTACGGTTGACATTCCAACGGTATCGCCACCAATTATACGAAAGAATTTATATTCAGCAGGAGTTTCAAAGGTAGGGCCACTAACGCCTACATAAACACCTTCTTGTAATTTAATGCCATTTGCCTTGGCTATTTTATGAGCTTTTGTAATCAATTCTTTATCATATACCTCACTCATATCAGGGAAGCGTGGCCCAAGCCTATCGTCATTCTGTCCCATCAACGGATTATCAGGAAATAGATTAATATGATCGTTAATCAACATAATATCACCTACTTTGAAATCGGAATTCATTCCACCAGCGGCATTGGATACAATAAGTAAATCAATACCCATATCAATCATAACACGGATTGGGAAAGTAAGGTCTTTCATACTATGGCCTTCATAATAATGAAAACGTCCCTGCATAGCTACAATTTCCTGCCCACCAAGATTTCCTAGAATTAATTTTCCTTGATGTCCTTTAACCGTAACACTTGGAAAATTAGGAATATCCTTATAGTCTATTGTGGTTTCAATCTCAATATGATTGCCTAAATTCCCTAATCCTGAGCCTAATACAATACCAATACGTGGCTTGAGTTTAGTCTTATTTTGAATGAATTGTGAAGTCTGCTTTATTTTGTCGTACATAATCTATTATTTTCTTGTCAAATATTTCTCTATCATTTCCTAAAAATTGTACCTCGATGGGCAATCGGTAAAGGCTTAGATTCTCAAAACTATTGCCCTCTGCTACCTCTGCTAATCTTACTGCATCTTTGTCGGTGCAAAGAATAATCTTAGGCTCGTCAAAAGTATTAAATTTTTCTTCAATATTCTGTAAATCTCTTTGCTTAAAATGGTAATGGTCGCGGAAGTTGAAATGCTCAAAGTTGCCAACTTGGTATTTTTCTTTTACATAATCTTCAAGGCCTAAACTTTTAGCAATACCACTTACTAAAACGATATTCATACCGCTTTCAATATTTTTTCGATTTGCAAATACAGGAATCAGCTCTTCGTGATATTTTATTCCTGAAAACAGAACAGGGGCATTAGTATAATGTGAAATCTTATTTTGGATCTCTGTTTTCTCCATCTCATTAACATCCAGAGGGCACTTTGTAACAATAACGATATCGGCTCGATTGGCACCACGAGGATGCTCTCGCAAACGACCGGCTGGCATTATTTTGTCCACTGTAAATATTTTGGAATAATCAGTTAGCAGGATATTTAAACCAGCCTTGATCGCACGATGCTGATAAGCATCATCCAAAAGAATGACTTCAATATCGGGATGTTCAAATAGTAATTTACTAACTGCTTCCACTCGTTTTTCACCCACAAAAACATTGATATCAGGAAAGTGTTTTTTGATTTGTAAAGGCTCATCACCACTTTCTGAGGCTAGGTCTTGAATATTTACCTCTCGAAAGCCACGGGTATTACGTCCATAACCTCGACTCAAAGTAGCCACTTTAAATTCCGGATTCAGGAGTGAAATTAAATACTCTACATGGGGTGTTTTACCACTACCACCCACGGCTAAATTCCCCACATTGATAATCGGCAAATCAAATTCCGATGATTTGAATATCTGCTTATCAAAAAGTTGATTCCGTATTTTGGTGATAAATCCTAACATTGGGGGCAAAGGTAGGGAAAATTGGAGAGGCTTTGGTTTTATAACCACCTCCATGAAAATTAACAAAATAGTGCCGAAAGAAAGTTGTATTTTAGTTGAATTATTTTTGATAAAAATAGAGAAAAAGACCAAAATATGAGCTTGTTCCAAAAATCGGTAGAAAAGAAATACTTAAATAATCTTGATTCGGCATTGATTAATAAAAAGTATGCTGATTTTCAGAATTATTTTGATAATCCCGAGAGACAAGAAAATATTCGAAATTCGAAAGAGGAACAATTTCAGGAAGGCTTTTTACGGGAACTGTTTGTTAATATTTTTGAATACACCCTGAATCCAGAACCGAATTTTAACCTGACAACCGAATTAAAAAACATATCGAACAGCAAAAAAGCTGATGGCGCAATACTTCGGCAAGCACAGGAGCATGAACATACTCCTGATGCTATTGCCGTAATTGAATTAAAATCGACCAACACTAGAGACCTCGATTCAATAGAAACTCAGGCATTCGGCTACAAAAACCATCATCCGAATTGTATTTATGTAATTACATCTAATTTCGAAAAACTACGCTTCTACATACAAAATGCGGTTGATTATATTGATTTTGATCTATTCAAACTGACAAAAGACCAGTTTGCCCTTATGTGGCTTTGTTTGGCAAAAGATAACTTGCTAAATGATTTGCCATTAAAAATCAAGGATTCTTCAGTTATACAGGAAGAAAATATTACCAAGAAACTGTATGCTGATTATTCAAAATTCAGGATAGCGATTTACGGCAACATTATTAAAAACAACCCCGAAACCGATAAACTTGTCTTATTCAAAAAAACGCAAAAGCTACTAGACCGTTTCCTATTTATATTTTTTGCCGAGGACCGGCTTTTACTTCCGCCAAATTCAATTATCGAAATTGTAAAACAGTGGAAAACATTAAGAGATGAACTTGATGAGTACGTTCCATTGTATGCACGCTTCAAGAAGTATTTCGGTTATATGAACACGGGATTCAAAGGAAAGAAATACGACATTTATGCATATAACGGTGGGCTTTTTAAGTCCGATGAAATATTAGACAACATTCTAATTGATGATGAAATTCTACATGAACACACACTAAAATTAAGCAATTACGATTTTGAAACCGATGTTGATGTAAATATTCTTGGACATATTTTCGAACATTCGTTGGGCGAAATAGAAAACGTGCAGGCCGAAATTAAAGGTGATAAAATTGACAGTCAGAAAACCAAGCGCAAAAAAGATGGTATTTTTTACACGCCAAAGTATATTACCAAATACATAGTTGAAAATACGATTGGCAAACTTTGTGATGAAAAACGAATTGAACTTCAGGTTATTGACGAAGATTTTGCAAAAGGACGGAAGAATAGAAAAAAGGATACCATAAAGTTGCTCATCAAAAGATTGGACGATTACCGAAGTTGGCTGTTGACATTAACCATTCTCGACCCTGCATGTGGTTCAGGGGCATTTTTGAATCAGGCCTTAGAATTTCTTATTACCGAACACAAAAAAATTGACGAGCTTCGGACACAAATACTTGGTGGTGGATTAGTTTTTTCGGATATAACCACCGACATACTCGAAAAGAATATTTATGGTGTTGACCTAAACGAAGAATCTGTTGAAATTGCCAAGCTCTCGCTTTGGTTACGCACTGCCCAAAAAGGACGGAAGCTAAACACACTTAGCAACAATATAAAATGCGGAAACTCACTAATAGACGACCCTGAAGTTGCAGGCGAAAAAGCTTTTAACTGGCAAAATGAGTTCCCAAATATATTCAAGAAAAAAGATAAAAAGGCATGGCATGTTACAACAGCAACTCACAACTCTCGCTATTCGCAACGCATGTTTGATAATTATGTAAAACTTGGAGTTCCTGTTTGGTTATCGGAGAAAGAAGAAATAATAGTAACAGAAACCATTGCAGCGATTGTAGAGAAAGACAATCTTAATATTGTAGAATATAATATTTGTGGTGACCATGCACATATACTTCTGGTGTGTGAAGAAGAAGAGCTAACAAGGATAGTACAAAAAATAAAGTCAATGTCGGCAAGGGCGTGCAATATTGCTATGGGGCGCACTATTCCTAAGGCAGCACATGGGGAGCATGCTCCCCAAACAGGAACAGATATATCGGCAGCAACATCGGAGCATGCTCCGATGTCTGCCGAAATAAACACTGGTGATACGGGGGAGCATGCTCCCCATAAAAATCGTGGCGAAACCCAACACCACCTTTGGACACAAAAATTTGGGCAAAATGAAATAACATCAAACGAACAATTCGACAATACAATTTCATACATAAAAAATAATCGCCAAAAACACCAACTCCCTGAAAACAAAGAGCTGCAAACACTGATTGATAGGATATGCTGTTCCCGCCAACATGCTTTCCGTCCAGAGTATAATGGTGGCTTTGATGTGGTGATTGGGAATCCGCCGTATGGCGCAAAGCTTGATAATGATTCGAAAGATTACTTAGGAAATAAATATATCTCATTCAACAAAAATTACGATGTCTATTCTGCATTTATGCAATTAGCATTTCGACTAATTAAGGATGAAGGCTTTTGGGGGTATATTAACCCTGTTTCTTGGCAGAGTAATGAGAATTATTTTGATTTAAGAAATTATCTCAAAGAAAACGGAAAACTTGAAGTTGCTATTAAATTGCCTTACGATGTATTTACCGATGCATATGTTGATACAGGAATTTATATCATAAAAAAGCAGCAATCTAATTCATATATTTCTCTAGTCTATGATTTTCCTGTTCGGGCGTCGATTTCTGTAACTACTTTGCAGTTTGTTGTGCTACATGAACTTCCGTCAATATACTGGACAGAGTTAGAATCTTTAAAAATAGTACTTAACCCACATTTTTATGAGTTATTACCAAAATTATTTAATAATTCTACAGCCTTAAAAGAATTAACAGAATCTGCTCGAGGAATTTTGCCAAATAAAGAGGATGTTACTGAAGTAAAACAGAATAATTCCAAACCTTATTTTATTGGTAATTTATATCGCTATGATTTAAGAATGAATTATTCTTGGGTTAACTATGGAGATAACCTCAAGGAAAAACCAAAAAAATATGGTTGGTTCACAGGTGAAAGGATTTTAGTTAGAAGACTCATAAATCGTCAATTTAGAGTTATGGGAAGCATAACATTTGATGAGTTTGTAAATAAAAAAGATATTTATGTAATTAAATTAAATTCAGAAAAGATTAGTTCCTACTTTTTATTGACAATAATTAATTCTAGCCTTGTTTCATTTCTAAAAACCAAAGGGTCAACTAATGCAACAAAAGATGATTTCTCACAACTTACTTTAAATGACCTGAGAGAGATTCCAATTAAGTTAGCATCTGATGACTTGCAAATGGCATTTACCGAAAAGGTTAAACCTCTTATGAGTCGAAAAGATGAGCTTCAAAAGAAAAAAAGCAAATTTATAAATCGGTTAATAGCCAATCTCAAAATAGCAAAAATTAGCAACAAACTTGACGCTTTCTATAATTTCGATTTCAAAATATTCCTTTCTGAACTTAAAAAGCAAAAAGTAATACTTTCCCTTACAGAGCAAGATGAATGGGAAGAATATTTTAACGCTTATAAATCAGAAATAAATCAAATTCAATACGAAATAGGAAAAGCCGACAAAGAAATTGACCAAATGGTATATGAGTTGTATGGTTTGACGGATGAAGAGATTAAAATTGTGGAGGGAGTTTAACTAAGTTGATGAAGAAGAAATTATCAAAACATAAATATGTTATTTCAACTTTCAATGAAATAGAAAACTTTCAAGAGGATAAGCATTTGGTGTTTTCCCAAACTGAGTTTGAGTGGCTCAAAAATAATCCAGTTCGATTATATAAATCAGATGATTATTTTTCATTCGAAATAGAAAATAGAGCAACACAGTTAGTTAATAAAACAACTGAAGAGTTGGATTTTGCATTTTCCAATTTCCAAATGATAAATAAGGAGTATTCCTACTCATGTTTACCTTATACAATACAAAAGATAAGTTCTGGTAGAAAAATAAACGGAACTATTCATTCTTTAGTTAAAGGAAAGAAATCAGATTTTAACAATAAACACCTAAGATTTGTACAGCAAATAAGTAAAATAGCAAAGGTTGGTTGCATATCAGGAGCTATTGATTTAAGTACAGACCAAGAGATTATGTATGGAGTAGGAATAATTAGACTGTCATTTTCTAATTATTCTATAGATGTGTTCAGAATAAGTAAGGACAAACAAGAATTCATTTTTATTGATTCTGTCCAATCAATTCTAATTGAAAAATTCGAAAAAATAGTTAAAGCATTTTTTCAAATATATTCATATATTTTTGGCGTTTCTTGTGGTGGAGAAAGTTATATAACATCATCTAATAGTTCTAATTTTATTGTGACTGATAAAATTCTATTTAACCGTAAACAAGACGAAAAGATTCATGATAATTATATATTTGATTCCAACGAAATTAGGAAATATGAGTTCTCAAAATCATTCTTTCAATTTCCGTGCAATGTGTTTTCAAACATGTGTAATAGGATAATAATTGAAGAGAAATATCAACGAGTAATTAATATTATCCACGAAGCAAACTTAAATGAATACTCGTTGTCCACTTGTATATTATTTTCTTCGGCATTAGAAACAATATCTTCATTAATTGCTAAGAATGAAAAGGATAGTAAGAGTCCAATTGATGTTGATAGATTTACTGAAAGTGAAATTATTGATAAATTAGAAGAAAATATTGAGAAAAATAAAATTCTAGAAAAGAAGGATAAAAACTTCCTTATTAATAAAAGACTCCCAAATCTTAATAAACCAACAAATGTAGATAAACTTGAATCACCCTTTGTTAAATACAAAATAAGTCTATCTGATGATTTTAAGAAGGCGTTGAAGTATAGAGATAAGTACTTACATGGTAGCATTCCAAAAGGGAATAAGTTTGGAACATTTCGAGCTAATAACTTTAATAGAGCTTATGAACTTCAATTCTTAGTTAATGTACTAACGCTAAAATATGTAGGATATACAGGCTTTCTTAAAAATTGTTCTGCCGAAATGGAATATTATACTAAAAAAGAGCAAGGTAAAAGGGATAAAGATATTGTAATAAACCATCCGTTGTATTACGAAATTTAAAATATGACACCAACTCAAAACTACTACTATACCAAACCGAAAACGGACAAGAAAATGTTTTTTTGGAAGAAGAAATAGGTTTGGTTAAGCCAAAATCAAAACTCAATTAATCAAAAGTAAGTGTAAGTCCAAAATTGAATCCCACATTTTTACCTTCTCTTTTTCCATATACATCAAAGGGTACGGAAAGAACAATAATGTAATTATCTCCAGTTTCAATGGTTACTCCTGGGTTTATAGTTAAAGCCTGATGGTTTCCCACATCATTGGATAGCGAGTGGAAGGCTGTGCCTACTACAAACTGCAACTGGTGATCCAAAATGTAGTATCCTAAATCAGCATTAAGATATATGCCTCCTTGGTCATTATCTTCTGATTCTTGCAAGAAGTGTACATATTGACTTGTCAAGTCAAAGGAGAAATTCTCTGTAAATGAGTAACTTCCCACCAAGCCCAAACCAGCCTGCATGAGATTTCCTGTGGCACGTACTCTTTGGTCAATCGTTCTGTTTCCTAAGGGTATATTCACTCCTGATATCAGCGCCAATCCATACTTCTCTTTTTGAAGAAAGGCGTAGCGGATTCCCCATTGCGACATGGCCAAATCGGTTGAAAGTGCTACTCCAATTTCAACTTTGTCCCAAAGCCCATAAGTAAATCTAAAATAAAAGCCAGTAATAGCCTTTATACTGTCAGAGGTAGAATAGTAATTTTGTAAATCACCATTATTATCCCAATGTTGGGAAGATCGTGCGTGGAAAAACCCAGGCTCAAATTCTATTTTTTTATTATCTACCACATCAACGGTTAGTGATCCGAATTTTGAAGCTGATAAACCCCCAATTTGGGCAGAAAGATTAAAACTGATGGAGATTGCGATAATTATAGTAAGTATATATTTCATAATCATAGTTTATTAATTTGTTCAGGCAAAACTAATAAAAGAATGTTGATGTTTTTATCCCTAAATATTGGTATTTTATTACCTTTGTCAGGACAGATAACATTTTTTAGATTGACAAATGACAACAATGGCAAAGCAAGAGATTGGAAAGAAGTTTATAGATCTTCATAAAATTATTAAAAGTAAGAATCCAAAATTATATAGGAGATTACCGGGTTTCGTCATTCGTATTATGGAGCGAATAACCGCTTTGGATATATGGAATAAGTATATCTACGAATGGCGCAATGATTTTGGAATTGACTGGGCCAGTAGGGCAATTGAGGTTTTTGAAATAAATGTGGTAGTTACAGGTATTGAGAACTTGCCAAAGAGTGGTAACCAAATGGTTGTTGCCAATCATCCTTTGGGTGGTTTTGATGGAATTGCCATGTTGCATATTCTTGGAAAAAGTCGCCCCGATGTAAAAGCACCTGTTAATGATATTCTGTTAAGTTTGCCAGGCCTTGCTCCAGTCTTAGTTCCCATTGATAAGCACGGTCGTAATGTAGAAAATATTAATTTACTCAATAATGCTTTTGAGTCGGACGATCTACTTTTGTTTTTCCCAGCGGGTTTAGTTTCACGTAAACAAAAAGGTGGAATTAAAGACTTGGAATGGAAACATACTTTTATTAAAAAAGCACAAAATTATCATCGCGATGTGATACCTGTATATATAAAGGCTTCGAATACAAAATTTTTCTATAATTTGGGTTGGATACGAAAAAAAATAGGTGTTAAGGCAAATATTGAGATGATTCTTCTTCCTGGCGAAGTGCCAAAGCAGTTTGGTAAAACCATAGAGGCACATATTGGTAAACCTATTCCATATCAAACATT
>Ga0164315_10003086_pt1 | contig 12861 bp, 16 predicted proteins | sample GuaBasSedimGuay6_FD_113737 | JGI IMG/M metagenome (GOLD analysis project Ga0164315, IMG submission 113737) | Subseafloor sediment microbial communities from Guaymas Basin, Gulf of California, Mexico - Guay6, Core 4569-2, 0-3 cm | ecosystem: Environmental > Aquatic > Marine > Hydrothermal vents... | reverse complement strand
TATTACTGAAGAGTCTTTAAAAAGAATAGAAAGTATTATTACAGGTTATAGTTCAGATTTGGTTTGGGGTATACTAAATGTTATCAAAGCTAGTGTGGTTTCAGAATCAAACTTTACAGAGTGTTACGATAGAATTCATACTTATATGAGTGGTGAGTTACATAACACTGGTAATTTAGATAAACTTATTTTATCTGTAGCTTTAAAATATTTAATCACTTCAGATGATAGAGAGATAAAAAAACTAATGGCAACAAAAAGAGATTTTCTGGCAGAAGTTATAGCTTTTAAAGATAATATACCTCAAGTAGAGGTAACTGATGACATGAAGCAGTATGTGCTTAATGACCCAGGTGATGTGTATTCAATAACAGACCCTCCGTTAGAGAGTTGGGACGAGTATTTTTTCAATGTTTGTAGACAAGCAGCTAGGAATTCTAAATGTTTATCAAGAAGAATTGGTGCTGTTTTAGTCAAAGATAAAAGTATTATTAGCACGGGGTATAACGGCCCACCAAGAGGAGTTCCAAGGTGTGATCATAGATGGGAACTAGATCAAAACTTTGCTAAAAAATATAGACATCTGGTACCAGAAGGTACGGAGTTGGAGGGTGTGTGCCCTAGGTATCCTTTAGGTGCTAAGTCTGGAGGAATGTTGGACATTTGTGTTGCTGGACATGCAGAAGAGAATACTATATTAAATGCTGCTAGGATGGGTATCTGTACTATGGACACTACATTATATATGACTTGTGGTATCCCTTGTTTTAGATGCATAGTTAAGATAATAAACGCAGGCATAAAAGAGATAGTTGTTACCGGAATAAAAATGTATGATGATAATGCAGAGTACCTTTTAAATAATAGCTCAGTTAAAGTAAGATTATTTGACTTTTAGAAAAATAAAGTTACAATTTTTTTAATTTTTGTACTATACTATATATAGATAGGGGAATGAAATACCTCTAAAAAAATGTAAAAGGAGAATACATATGTCAGAATACAGTTTTTATCAAATTGATGCCACTGGGGTAGATGAGCCCGATAGAGATGCGGATGCGAGAACGGATAAGGCAGTACCGATCAGAAGAGCAGCCGACGCAAAGATTTCTAACTTTGGCTCAAAGAATGTTGGCGCAAGAATGGCTAGTGATTATACAAGAACTGATCTTCAGTTTCAATCAAAAGACGAATTAGCAGACAGAACAACCATTACAGAGGATTCTGGAATGGGAAGTAATGTTCAAGCAAGAAGTATTAGTGTGATTCATAATCCTTATTTAATAGGATCTACTGTTAAAAGGGTTAGAGATGAGCAAGCATTTAGAATGGGGATGTCAGACAATAGAGGGTTTAGTGTAGATGCTCCTGGGTTTGATGTTATGGACACAAATGTAATTAACTCTGGTATGACCGATGGAAAGAATTGGCCTGAAGAAGGTTGGCGTTCTTATGGTGGAAAATATGATTTCACTCCATATACTGGTGGCGGAAGCATCCATTAATACAACTTAATTAAAGGCTTTTAAAATGAAAAAAGAAAATTTTTGTGTATGTGACACTTGGAAGTTTTATACTACTAATTATCACGAAACTTTTTATTGGTATGAAAAAGCTAAAAAATGGTATGTTCAATGGGTGTCCCTCGTAGATCAAGGAGGGTACACCCAAGTATCTCGTTATGCAATACCTATGTCTTACTGTCCATTATGTGGAGGGAAGTTAAATACGCCAGAGGAAGAGTAGAAAACCCTATGATTGATAAGTTTGACAATTCAAATACTCTTGGAGTAAAGTTACATCTACAAGAAGCCGAGATTATGAAAAAAGAATGGTATGGCTATGCTTTATCTGCGATAGAAAAGCTGCATGATAAGGTAGAAGCTAACGCTATTCAGCTCCAGAAGGAGCGTGAGGAATTTTTTCGTAGCCTTGTAGATCTTAGAGATAAGTTAACTGAAGAGCTAAAACGTAGTGACACTGAGAAGAGTATTGAGTTAAAGAAAGTAGAGGAGAAACTAGATGCTTTCATTTCAGATATGGTAGGAAGGTTTACATCTGTTAACGATTGTGTGGAAGACACCATAGAAGAACATTTAGATGGAGATAAAGTTGTATTTAAACAGATGCAGGATGATATCCAAAAAGTTAAAGACTCTCAATTAGTGGTTACTGCAAAGGTAAAAATATATATTGTACTTACTGGAGTTATCATAACAACTGTCATGTCATCATTTGCTGGTGGAGCCTTACTACTATTTAAAGATGCTATTAAAACCTGGATAGGAAGTTGAAAAAAAAATATGAATGAATTAGAGAAACTTAGAAAACTTACCCAAACACTCACAAGTAATGGTTATCTTACTGACCAGACAAACGCTTGGAAGTACGCATTCGATTCAGTTAATGATGCTGTATGTATAGTTAATCCTTCATTAAAAATCAAATTTCTTAATAAAATTTTCTGTGATAAAATCAATGCACATTCTGATCAATATGTGAATGAAGATCTTTCTTTTATATTTAAAGACTTAGATTTTCTAGATGAAATTAAGAAAGATTCTATAGGTAAAGAAAATACTATACATTATGCAGAATCTTTTAGAACATCTCTTAATGGTTGGTACGAGGGCTGGAGACATAGTATAACTACAAATACTGGTAAACTTATTGGTTATATTTATGTATTTACAAATGTTACTCAACGTAAATTGGCACTAGAGGCACTTAAAGCTAGTGAAAGTAATTATAGATTATTATTTGATAAGATGCAAGATGGTTTTGCGTTACATGAAATGCTTTTTGATGATAAAGGTGTACCTTACGATTATAAATTTTTAAAAGTTAATGATGCTTTTGAAAAACTAACAGGATTAAAAGCAGAGGATTTAATTAATCGTACCAGAACGGAGATATTTCCTGAGTTAGAGTCTTCTTGGTTATCTATTTTTATCAGAGTTGTTATGACTGGTGAATCTATTCGCTTCGATAATTATTCTTCTGAATTAGATAAACAATTAGACGTTACGGCGTTTAGTCCTATGCCTGGTCATTTTGCTTGTATATTTTCAGATATAACAGAAAAGACTTTAATTACTCGACATTTAAATGAAACTACTGAATTATTAGAGGGCGTTTTAAATGCTATTCCTGATATAATTGGCGTTCAAGATAGTAATCATAACCTTATTAAGTATAATAAAGCAGGATTAGACTTCTTTAATGTGACTTCTGAGGATATAAAAGGTAAGAAATGTTTTGAGATGATGAACAGAGATGAAAATTGTGATGAATGCCAGACTAGGATTTGTAAGGCAACAAAAGCTCCTGCTAAACTAGAACGCTATATAGAGGAGTTAAAAGGTTGGTATGATTGTAGGTCTTACCCTATATTAAATCATGCTGGTGAAGTTACTAAAGTTATAGAGCACCTTCGAGATATTTCTGATTCAAAGAGGGACCAGGCAAAACAACAAATGTATTACCAGAAAATGAATCAAGCTTTTCGTAGATTAAAATTTATGATAACAGCAGTAGATGGTTATCTATGGGAAAAAGAGAAAGGCGCCCTAGAGCAAGACCTAGTACACACATATGTTGATCCTTCTATGTGTCGTGAATTTTTTGGTATTCATGGAGAGGATGAAGCTGTATGTCAGCAAGCCTACGGCAGAACTACTTCAGAATTACTGTGTGACTTACGTGACAAAGGTTTAAAAAATACTTTTGGTAGTGTATGTTCAATAACTGATAAGCACTGTGAAGAACAAGGTGTACCATGTGAGTATTTTGAAATGGGTTATGTAGAGCATAACAAAGGACGCCCTAATTGGTTTATAGTAAGAGTTAGAAAGACTCCTATATATAATGATATGGGTGAATGTACTGGAATGTTAGGGTTTGCAAATAATTGTTCTGAAGAATCAAACGCCATTAAGGAGCTATTAGAATTAGGTTTAGCTGATGGTAGAATTAAACAATTAGCTACAGACACAGATGAGGCTAAAATTTATTGGCTTGTAAAGAAAAAAGATGAAGGTAAAAGTTTAAACCATTTAGACTTTCCATAAGAAATAAAGGATTATGATACTCCAACCTAAATTAAATAATGTAACCATTAATATAATAGAGACCAGTTCTGCAACTTCAATGTTGGAGTTTAGGAATTACTATAGAATAAAATAAAAAAGGGGAGTACATAACCCCACCAAACAAGGAGATAGAATGGCTAAAAATTTTTACGACTGTGCAAAGAATGGCGGTAAGGTTGTTAACAAAAGAACGGAGGACGGTAAGGTGATTAAAATGTGTTATGATAAAGAAGGTGGTAAGCATATAAAACATAATAATAAGAAGAGACGAAAGGAAAAACAAGTTAGATTTGTACAGGCAACGGAAAATAGTTTGCAGACATTGGCAAAACATTTTAATACTAATAGACAATAGGAGTAAGAATCATGGTAAGATTTGAAGACGGAGACGAAAGCTTGGTAAAGGTGTTTCTTGAAGTAATGGAAGATAGATTTCCTCATTTTCAGTATCTAAAATTTAAATTGGTTTACGATTTAAAGAAGAGAGTTAAATCAGGTAAGGTCGTCTTGGCCTCTATTGAATTAGCATCTCCAAAAATTAAATACTTTTCTCAAGATGAAAAAGCAGCAGAAGGGTATGACTATATTTTGTTTGTGGATAAGAAGGCTTGGGATCTAGCTACTGATAAGGATAAGGTAAGATTTATTTCTCATGAGATGCGACATGTTTTTGTTGATGAGAAAGACAAACCTAAATTGGTGGGACATGAAATAGAAGATTTCTATCAGGAAATAAAACTTAATGAAGATGACCCTGAGTGGGGGCGTAAACTTGTTAGATTATTGACTGATGTATACGAGCAGGAAAAAGAAATGTCTAACACAAAGCAAGGATTTTAAGGAGACAATTATGACAGACAAAAAAGAATTCACTCCTGAAGAGTGGGAAGCAGAAGTAAAAGTAAAACTAAACGAATTTATTGACAACTTACTTAGTGTCTCAAAAGATTGTAATATGGCTACTAAGTATTTTCATCCTACTATAAATGTATTTGAAACCCATACTGAATATGACAAAACTAAGGTTGCTGGTGCTGAACTTCGTATAGTTTTTAACTTTATAGAAGACTTTGACCCCGAGGGTATGACATTTATTTAATTAACCTCATTATAGATAGGAGTGAAGCATGAAAAATGGAACCATTTACTTTAGAGATGGAGACTTAGTTGCTAAAAGTGGTGAAGTAAGGGTGTACGAGATGGAAGGATCATTATATATGGAGTCAGGTAGAGGTACTTTAATCTCATCTGACAGAGATCTAAGTGATTATATCTGGCAAATAAGCAGTAAACCTTTTGGAAATTGTTTAGTTATTGGACTAGGTTTAGGCGTTGCATCTAAATACATTTTGTCTTTGCCTAAAGTAACTACCATAACTACAATTGAAGAGAGTAAGGATGTTATTAAAACCCAGAAGGAGATATTTCCAATTAATGATGGTAGGTTGAAAATAATTAACACTGACTATTTACCATACCTTTATAAATCTGGTTCCCGCTTTGATTTTATTTTTGTGGATTGCTATAATATAATTGATGAAACCACTTTTCCTCTCATTGCTGATATAGTAGTAGCTTGTAAGCGTAGACTTAGTAAGCAAGGAGTTCTTATAGGGTGGTTAGATAGTAGTACCCCTGAGGTATTTATAGATGCATTCTATAAATTATTTACACTAGATTAAGGAGGTTTAAATGGAAACTTATGATATTCTTGTAATTGATGATGACCCTGATATAATTGAATTATACGAAGCATTCATGGGGATGACGGACTATTCTTATAGAATAGTGGCGTCTAGCATTGAGGCTTTAGAGTTATTAAAAACTATGGAATTTAAAGTTTTCATTATTGATATTAACTTAGGAGTCAATTCCATGACCGGCGTTGATTTAGGGATTAAAATCAGAGAGAAATATGAAGACGCTTTGATCTATGCATTAACTGGTCATTCTACTTTGTTTGATAACTTTGATCCTGCAATAGCTGGTTTTGATGATGTGTATGATAAACCATTTGGGTATGTTAAGATACTTAAAGTATTGAAGACAATTTTAAGGGATATAAAATGATAAATAAAATAATAGGTATACTTTTCTTTCTTGTTCTAAGTTGTACCTTCTGTTACGCTGATGGATGGGAGCAAGATTTTACTGAATCTTTGCAGTTAGGGAAACAAGCTGCCAATAGTGAACCAGAGGAGCTCTACGAAGAGATAATACTAGAGCGAGCAATAAAGAAGGCTATAGAAGAAGAAGGACCTCCCTGTGAGGTCATGAAGATAGCTATAGATTTAAAATATAATGCTTACTATACAATAAAAAATATTTATAACGTTGGAGGCATGCTTGATATAGATGAGCTTTGTATGTGTGCCACCGAAAGCGGAATTGCTAAACAAATAATTGCACAAGCAGCGGTAGACGCTATTTCATCAGCAGGCACCCCTGTTTATGGTATAGATGAGATCGCTCAAGCACAATGTATTAATAAGGGATTAGGTTATACGGAAGCATTAGATGCGCCGTCACTCATTGAGATGCCTTCCAAACCCACCTCTTACTTGGTGTCGCCATCGGCACCATGATAGTTTTGACAATAAAATAAAAAAGGAGGAATTTGACTATGGCTCTATTTGGAGTTGAGAATGGAGTAAGGATAGAAACTACAGACGGCGATGCTGATCTGTTGTTCGGAGTTAGTGATCCTTCTGTAGTCGGTAAAGCAGCCCCCGTAGGCTCCCTTTATTTGCGATCTAATGGTGTATCTTTTAAAAAGGTAGGCGTATTAGACACACAATGGGAGACTGCATCAGCGGCTGAAGGCTCTGCTATTGGATACGTATTCGTAACCGATGTTACTAACGCTGGTAACATTGGAACTGAATCTTATGTAGCTAATACAGTCCCTGCTGATACCGTACTAACAGAATGTACATCCGATACAACAGACGTAACTATTGCGTTCCTTGCGGAACCTGCAGGTTTTTACAGCCCTACTCTTTCAATTAGTGGTACGCCATGCACAAATTTAGCTCAGTATGGGGACGATAGACGTCTCTTTACTGGTTCTATTGATGTTACTTTGGCTTGTGCAGCAGGCGCTTATCAAGACTTTGTTCTTGAAAGTACCACAGGTCAAAGTACTACAGTTAGGGTAAACCTAGCAGGGGCAGGTCCAGAAATAAACTCTATTGTATTTGGAGCATATCCTGGAGCTCAGACTGATTTAAAACATAATGATCAAATAGGTGTAATTGTTACGGTTGCAAATGACGCTTCTTCTGTATGGATTGAAGCTGATAAGGCATCTAAAACTTTAGTTAATTTAAGCTTGGGTGCAGTAGATGGCGCTGGAGCTGGTTATAGAAATGCCACTGGCACTATAACTATTTCTAGTGTTTCACCTGACTCACCTGTGGATGCTCAAGCTGAGAATGCTCTCGGAACTAGAGGGGGTGTGTTCACTTCTGCTAACTTGAATATTGATCAGATTTACCCAACCATTACATTTAATTCTATAACGTACCCAGCATCACAGGGTGCACTTAAAAATAGTGAGACTGCTGATGTAAACGTTGCCGTTACCAATTGGACTAACGGTGTAGATACAATTACATACAGTACACCACTTAATGAAATTTCGATTCCGAGTCTTACAGCATATGCGCAAACTAAAACAGTAACCAGAATTGGTGGTAGTTACAATATAAGTTCTAATAATTATAGTGTATCAGCAACCAAGGTTAATAATGATGCAACATCTTCTTATAGTAGGAATGTAAGAATTGCTAATGTTGCAGCACAACTGACAGTTAGTGAGCCAGCTGCTAGACTACGGACTAGAAGTACTGGATTTTCTGATATAGGTCTTACTACTGCTTCAACAGTAGCTGAACACACTATTACTATTGCCTCTAATCAGACAATGGCCGTTGTACCAACTCTTGCAGACCCGTCTGCAAATCAAGGTACATGGAAAAATGGTTCATTCGGTGGAGGTATGACCTCATTTACTAATGTATTACAAGTACTTGATAGTAGTACTCGTGGAACACATACTTGGGGAGCAATTAGTTGTACTAACCTCTCTGGTATTGTAACCTCAGCTATTACTGGAAGTACTACTTATGTTATTGGTGGCTTTTTGCCTAGATACTATAGACTTGTTCTCGGACAGAATACCAGTATTGGAGCAACAGAAGTTACTACATACAGTAAATTTACACTAGATTGGCAGTATATTAATGGAGATGGCCAGATTAAATCTCTTAGTAGATCTGCCGGTGTGAATGACCCCGCACCAGTTACTGGACAGTACACTGTAAACGCCGTAGACGGTAACCCAACTACGTTTATTATTTTGGATACAGCAGCTACTCAGGGACAAACTGTGGACAGTTCACTACGTGTAGAGGAGGTCGTGTAATATGGCATCCATAGACGGTAATGCATTTGAGACAGAACGCCGGTTTATACAGTTAAAATATAACACCAATATGCCAGATGAAACTATACTTGGTTGGGATAATAATCCCAATACAGTAGCTAATGGTAATACAGATGGTGAGACATTAATTTATAACGTGGCTATGGGAGCGTCCTTTCTACAGAGTAGTGGGGCACTTTGGTTTAAACAGTCGTTGCCTAACACTTGGGTTGAACTAGGTGGAGCAACATCTGTAGCCAGTAATGTGGTTTCTTACACTATACCGGCTGGTAATACACAATTATTTTACACATTGGATTTAGCAAATAATCAAAATTTTGAATTTACAGTTGATACTATACATGGATCTGACAGAAGCTTGGCTAAAGTAGCTGTGCTTTGGGCAGATCCTGATATGGAACAGAATGAGTTTTCTTTTCTAGGTCATAATATTCACATAGATATTGTGGCATCTGAGAGTGGTGGTGATGCTTTATTGAACATCACTAATGATGAAGCTACTCCTGTAACTGTATCAGTCAAAGTTGAGGCATTTGCAGCTCTATAATATAAAGTGACTAGGTGCTCACCTCTTCGGGGGTGAGCTTCCTAAAAGGAATTAATATTATGGTAAAAGAAATAGAGAATATAAATACATTGAAAGGTTTGATAGCCAAAGCTAATAGAGTGATGGGTAAAAAACTTACAACTAAAGACAGAAAGAAGATGAACAAGTCCACTTTTTGTGGACCTAATAGATCTTTTCCTGTACCAGACTGTAAGCATGTAGCAGTAGCTAAAGCTTACCTAGGTAAAGCTAAGTTTTCTAAAGAAGCTAAGAAAAAGATAGCGGCATGTATTAATAGGAAGGCAAAGGCACTAGAATGCACTACAACTAAAAAGGCTAAAGCTGGTAGAGAATATCTTATTTATATAGAGCTTTCTTATGAACAGAAACAACTCTATACATCTGAAGCATTTAAAACAACAAGAGCTCTAGTAGATGATTCTTTACTGAATCCTAATATGGAAGTAAGTTTTATAGACATTATTTTATAAAGGTAGGCTATGAATCTAAGCGACTTGCAAGATGAAGCAGCAAAATGTGATATGTGCAGATTAGCAAAGACACGTAAAGTTGCAGTGTTTGCTAAAGGCAATCCTTACTCTAAGATACTAGTTTGTGGTATGTGTCCTGGGCCTGATGAAAATCATCCTAAGAATGAAATGGGTTGGCCCTTTGTAGGTAGAGCAGGTAAACACTTAGATGAAATATTAGAAGATACTAATCTTACACAGCGAGATGTGTATATAACTAATGTAGTTAAGTGTTTCTTAAGGCCCGGCATTCGTTTAGATGATAGATGTGTAGATAAGTGCATGCCTTATATGATAGAGCAGATAGGAGCCATAGAACCTAAAGTAGTTCTTGCTTTAGGAGCAGATGCTGGAAGAGCATTGTTAAACAAATCAACATCAACTTCATTATCTTCCATGAGAGGAAAAAGATATAAATTCACAGAGAATATAAGTATCATAGTGACATACCATCCCTCATATTTTTTACGGCAAGGAGGGAGAAAGCACGACCATTATGATAGAATAATAGACGACATAGAATGGGTAAAGGAGATTATTAATAGATGATTAAATTATTACATCCAAATCATAATTGGACTGGACGCTAGTTATATAGATAACTAGCATATTATCCTTTAGCACCAACTTGTTTCTTTAGAAACCGAAGCTTAGAGGATTATCATACTCATGATTCGGCTAGGCGGGGCGCAAAGCGTCCCCCTAGCCATAAGCTTTTTTTTGAGTTAAAATATAAAAAAAAGGAGAAAAATAATACAATGGCATATACAGAAGATTTATGTGAAGGGGGTATTGTTAGTGCTTCAAGTACTTATAGTGATCTTTATCTTCCAGAAAAGGCATTTGACAATATTATACAGGGCGAAGGTGATGGAAGTAGATGGGGCACATCTTTGACTCCTAGTTATCCTGAATGGATAACATACAATTTTGGAGCTGGAAATGAAAAAATAATTCAAAAATTAAATTTAATGAGTCATGAAGATGGTGCTGCTTATTACCCAACTGGATTTATTTTTCAAGGCTCTAACGATGACCTAAGCTGGTATGACCTAATTACGGTAAATGGACTTACTTGGTCAATTAATGAAATAAAAAGTTATACTTTTGATAATTTAATGGCTTATAGATATTATAGAGTATTTATAACTGCTGGTAGCTCCATCATATTAACTATAGGTGAAATAGAAATGATGGAGAAAACAGATGTTAACCCAAATAGATCTGATTATGTTTCTGCATTATTTAATGTTAAGCAAGCTAAATTAAGAAGCAAAGCTAAAGGAGGTTATGTTAGACCTACAATTGCGCAGCATTTTGCTGCTAATGCAAAAAAACACTTCATTAATATTCTTTCTAACGCTTCACCAATAGCAAATCCAGATTCGGTAGAATTGTCTAAAAATTCAAGTGTAATTATAGATCTTCTAGCAAATGATACAGATCCAGAACTGCAGCCATTAACAGTTATCAGTCTTGCTGGCGTAGTGCATGGTAGTCTTGAGAATCATGGAGATGGTACTGTGACTTATACTCCAGTAGCAGAGTACTTTGGTACGGATAGTTTTGGTTACACCATCGAAGATAATGTCGGAAACACTGCTGATAGTACCTGTTTAATTACTATTAATGAATTCGCACTGCTAACAGGGTATACTTCAGATCAATGTGCTGGAGGTACTGCTACTGCGAGTGAAACCGGTGTCAATTACAGCCCTAACTATGCGTTTGATAATGGAGCAGCTCCTAATAGTACTCATCAATGGAGAATGACTGGACGGACAAGTGATGGTGTATTTGACGCTTGGCTACAATACCAATTCGCATCTTCAAAGCAGATTGAGCAGATAGGTATATGGAGTACTTACAATAGAGGTATGGACCCAATTAAAGATTTCTCTGTACTAGCCTCCAACACCGGTGCTTTTACAGGTGAAGAAGTTAACCTAGGAACTTTTCAACAGCCAGAAAACCCTGGAGACATTTATATAAATCATCAATTTTCAAACCAATCCTCCTTCCTATATTATAGACTATTTATAACCTCTAACTGGTTTGGTAATGGTAATAATGAAAGAGGAATTCAACAAGTCCAAATGCATGAAGGTATTTACGCATAATATGAATTATAAAATAAAGCATAAGGAGAAATAATATGATTTTAAGTCCAAACGATAGTCCTCTAGAGAGTGATGCTAGTGAGATGAAAGACCAAAACTTTGGAGGTAATAGAGAGTTCACCGAAGGAGTTCAACGAAAAGAACAAGACTACAAGAAACCTGTAGGAGGTTCATCTAATATAGAAGAGAATCCTGTAGAAGAAGTAACAAGAGATACAGATGAGATGACTGATCCAGCAATTAGAAAGAGAGAGTTTTCTAGACGTGCAGAAACACAGGATCATCAGGACCACAATAAAGATAGATTTCCAGAATCCGAGCCTGATAACAGACCGCAGGAAGACACTTCTCCAGTGGAAGTACCTGATAAGGAATTTCATGGTAATAAATTGAAGTATCATTTTGGCGAAGGGCAATATGAGAGTGAGATGAGTTAAAATATAAAAAAAGGAGAAATAATACAATGGCATATACAGAAGATTTATGTGAGGGCGGAATTATAACTTCATCTGATGGTTATTTAGGACGAGATGCTTATAAGATGTTTGATAATATAATAGGAGACTGGTCAGTATCTTCGTTCCAGACTTATAAGGATGCGAATGCCTTTTTAGGTTACCAATTTTCTGCTCCTAAAGCTATATCAAAATATGTATTAACTAGTTCTAATGGGGGACCTACATCTGCATGGACTGCTTGGGTGCTTCAAGGATCAGTTGATGGAATTGTTTGGGAAGAAGTGCATAACGTTCCTGAATCACGTGATTGGGGGATGAATGAATCTAGAACTTTTGTATTTGAAAACACTACTTCTTATTTATATTATAAGTTTATACCATCAAACAATCAAGGAAGTGATTGGTACGCAATGTGTGAACTTGAAATGATGGCTAGTACAATACCGAAACCAGCATCAAATATTTATCACCGTAAACGTGGAGATAATTTAAGAGGAAAAGCTGCTGAAGGATTTATTCGACCTACAATAGCTGAATTTTTTACAAGTATGGATTTTGAAGAGATAATCCCACCAGTAACAGGGACAGGCGGAATTATAACTGAAATTACGGATAATGATATTAATTATAGGGTACATACCTTTCTAGATGATGGTATATTCACTCCT
>Ga0164315_10003085_pt1 | contig 12863 bp, 10 predicted proteins | sample GuaBasSedimGuay6_FD_113737 | JGI IMG/M metagenome (GOLD analysis project Ga0164315, IMG submission 113737) | Subseafloor sediment microbial communities from Guaymas Basin, Gulf of California, Mexico - Guay6, Core 4569-2, 0-3 cm | ecosystem: Environmental > Aquatic > Marine > Hydrothermal vents... | reverse complement strand
GCGGGTCGGCAATGCCGATGTCCTCGACCGCCATGCGCACCACGCGGCGGGCGATGTATACCGGATCACAGCCGCCGTCGATCATGCGGCAGAACCAGTAAAGCGATGCGTCGGGGTCAGAGCCGCGCACCGACTTGTGCAGCGCCGAAATCTGTTCGTAAAAAAGGTCACCCGCCTTGTCGAAGCGACGCGGCCCCTGCTGGGCAATCTCGCTAACCAGCGCGCTGTCGATGTGTCCGCTTTCGACCAGGTCAGTGATGATTTCGAGATAGGTCAGCGCGCGCCGTGCATCGCCATCGGCCACCCGGGCAAGCATGCGCCTGGCGTCATCATCGATACTGAGGCCGAGCTGCCCGAGCCCGTACTCCCGGTCCACCAGGGCGCGATCGATCACCTGCTCGATATCATCTTCCTGGATCGGCTTGAGCACGTAGGTTCGGGTCCGCGACAACAGCGCATTGTTTAACTCGAAGGAAGGGTTCTCGGTCGTGGCGCCGACAAAAAGAATGGTGCCGTCTTCGATATGCGGTAGAAAGGCATCCTGCTGGGCCTTGTTGAAACGGTGCACCTCGTCGATAAACAGCACCGTCAAACCCTGGAACTGGCGCGCCTGCTCGATTGCCTCGCGAATGTCCTTGACCCCGGCGAGCACCGCCGACAGGGTGATGAAACGTGCGTCGGAGTATTCAGCGATCAGGCGCGCGATCGTTGTTTTGCCGGTTCCGGGTGGCCCCCACAGGATCATCGAATGCAGGCGATTGCTTTCAATTGCCTGGCGTAGCGGTTTACCGGATGCAAGCAGGTGGGACTGGCCGAAGACCTGCTCGAGCTTGCGCGGACGCATACGGTCGGCAAGTGGTTGAAATTCCTTTTCCGCCTGGAACAGATCGCTCATGGGTTGTGAAAAGCTTTAACCGCCTACGCCGTAGACATCGACACCGGGAGGAGGCACGAACTTGAACGTGGCGGGGTTGTGAACCACACCGCTGCGCTGGTTTTCGAAGACGATTTGCGTGCTCTGGCCGAACTGGTCCTGCATTTCCATCGCGCGCACCTGGTCGTCCTCGATACCGATATAGACATGCGTATACTCGAGATCGTCGGCGGCGTGCGGCGACAATTCGACCCAGTAGAGAAAATCGCGCTGCCCCACTTCGTTGATCTCGAATTGCTCGCTAACGTCTGCCTGTTTCATCAGGATCATGATGGGCGCATTGGAAAGCCCCTGGTCCATCGGTTTCACCGTCACCTGGTCCAGCTCGACGTCGTACACCCACAGTTCACTGCCGTCGGCAATAATACGCTGCTCGAAGGGTTCGGTATAAATCCACGCAAATTTCCCCGGTCGTTGCAAGGCGAGCGTGCCGCGGCTCTGCTGCACGACGTTCTTGTCCTCGTCGAGCAGGGTCTGCTTGAACTCGGTAGTGAAATTATCCATGTTCTTGAGGGCCGCCTTGAGGCGTTGCGCGGCATCCTCGGCCGAGACCGGAGAGGCAATCAAAAGCAAGATGACAATCAGGTATCTCATTTTTTTAATCCGTCGGTGGTGGTGGCGCCAGTACTTCCCGGCTGCCGTTTGACTGCACCATCGAAACCACGCCCGAGGCTTCCATTTCCTCGATCATGCGTGCCGCCCGGTTATACCCGATCTTGAGGCGCCGCTGCACGTAGGAAATCGATGCCTTGCGAGTTTCGGTGACGACTGCAACGGCTTCGTCGTAGAGCGGGTCGGCCTCCTCGCCGCTGGAATCGCGTGGCCCTTCACCGGGCATAACCGGCGCAGTGGACTCTTCAAGGACATCGGCAACGTAGTTTGGACCGCCGAGCTTCTTGATTTCATTGACCACGGCGTGAACTTCGTGATCGTCGACGAAGGCGCCGTGCACCCGTACCGGCATGCTCGTGCCCGGCGGCAGGTAAAGCATGTCGCCGTGGCCGAGCAATGTTTCGGCGCCCATTTGATCGAGTATCGTGCGCGAATCGATCTTCGACGACACCTGGAACGCGATACGGGTCGGAATATTGGACTTGATCAACCCGGTGATGACGTCGACCGAAGGCCGCTGCGTTGCCAGCAGCAGGTGTATTCCGGAAGCACGCGCCTTCTGTGCCAGGCGCGCGATCAATTCCTCGACCTTCTTGCCGACGACCATGATCATGTCGGCGAACTCGTCGACGACGACGACGATGTAGGGCAAGTGCTCGAGATCATCCGGGCTTGCCTCGGGATCGAGCAACAGGCGTTTCTTGTCGAACAGCGGGTCCTTGATCGGCGAGCCCGCGGCGGCGGCTTCACGCACCTTGCGGTTGAAGCCGGAAATATTGCGCACGCCAAGCGAAGCCATCAGCCGGTAACGGCGCTCCATTTCCGCCACGCACCAGCGCAGCGCGTTGGCGGCTTCCTTCATGTCGGTCACGACCGGCGCGATCAGGTGCGGGATATCCTCGTAGACGTTGAGCTCGAGCATCTTCGGGTCGATCAGAATCAAGCGCACATCACTCGGTGTTGCCTTGAACAATATGCTCAGCAACATCGCGTTCAAGGCCACCGATTTACCGGAACCGGTCGTGCCTGCGACCAGCAGGTGCGGCATCCTGGCGAGATCGGCGACCATGGCTTCACCGCTGATATCCTTGCCCAGCGCGAGCGTCAATGGCGAAGAAGCCTGGTCGAAAGCCTTCGACTGCACGATTTCACTGAGCGCCACGATTTCACGGTTTTCATTTGGAATTTCGAGCCCCATGACCGACTTGCCGGGAATGATTTCGACCACGCGCACACCAATCACCGACAGTGAACGCGCCAGGTCCTTGGACAGGTTGGTAATCTGGCTGACCTTGACGCCCGGCGCGGGCAGGATTTCGAAGCGCGTGATAACCGGCCCGGGGTGCACCGATTCAACCTGGACTTCGATACCGAAATCGCGCAGCTTCGCCTCCAGCTGCTGCGACATGGCTTCGAGCGCCGAGGCACTGTAGCCGGCCACCCTGGGCCTGGGCTTATCGAGCAATGCCAGCGGCGGTATCGTGCTGCCGCCCTTGCTGGACGGCTTGAACAATGGAATCTGCTTTTCCTTTTCGACGCGTATGCTCGACTCGATATGCTCGACCACGGGTTCGATCTTCACCGGTTTACGTTTTACCTGCTTTTGCCGCTGTACCTGGAAAACCTGTTCACGCACGCTGCGGTTGCGCTTGCCCTCGACGCGGTCGCGAACCAGGTAGTAGCGATCGATCACCTTGTCGATTAGGAGCAATGTGTACCTGCCAAGATTGTCGACCAGGGCGAGCCAGGACAGGCCGGTAAACAGCGTCAGCCCGGACAGGAACAACGCCAGGTGCAGGACCGTGGCGCCGACAAAGCCCAGCCCCTGGGAGAAGTAGTTGCCGGCAATCTGCCCGAGAATGCCGCCTGCGTCGAGCGGCATGGCGCCCGGCGCGACCGAGAAATGCAGACTCGCCAACGCACAGCCTGAAATCAGCGTAAGCACGAAACCGCTCCAGCGGATGATCAGCATATGGTAGCGATCCTCGGCGCTCAGGTCGCGCGTCTTCACCAGGATCATGCCGTTGTATATGAGCATGGTCGGCAACAGGAACGCCAGGTAACCGAACAGGTAAAAGGTGAGATCAGCGACCCAGGCGCCCGCGGAACCACCAAAGTTACTGGTCTCGACGTTACTGCCGCTGTGCGACCACGAGGGATCCAGAATGTCGTAGCTGGCCATCGCTAACAGGAAGTAGCCCGCCAGCGCAAACGACAACAGCATGCCGGCTTCGCGCAGGCGCTGGTTGATCTGGCCTGCAAACACCAGCCTGTTTTCTTCGGAATCACCGCGCGATTTTGGTTTCGCTTGCGCCACTTATAATACTTACCCTGAATTTAAACGCGGTATTTTACATGATCCGCTCGACCGTTAACCAGAATTTATGTGGTTGAAAAGAAACTCTATGATCGCCATATAGTCATTTGCGTTTTTTCACATTATTATTGACGTCTTTTTCAGCCCACTTACCCTGAGAGTACCCGATGTCCGAAAGCAAGCACAGCCGTGTGATTATCCTCGGTTCCGGCCCGGCCGGATATGCAGCCGCGGTTTACGCCGCGCGCGCCAACCTCAAGCCCACGGTGATTACCGGGCTCGAGGCCGGCGGCCAACTGATGACCACCACCGACGTCGACAACTGGCCCGGGGACGTCGAGGGCCTGACCGGCCCGGCCTTGATGCAACGCATGCAACAACATGCCGAACGCTTCGATACCGAAATTGTTTTCGATCACGTGCACAGCGTTTTCCTGAACGAAAATCCGAAGCGACTCGTCGGCGATAGCGGTGAGTACAGTTGCGACGCCCTGATTATCGCAACCGGCGCGAGCGCCATGTATCTCGGCGAACCCTCCGAGGAAAAGTTTCACGGCAAGGGCGTCTCCGCCTGCGCCACCTGCGATGGCTTCTTTTTCAGGGGTCAGAAGGTCGCCGTCATCGGTGGCGGTAATACCGCGGTCGAGGAAGCGCTTTATTTGTCCAATATCGCATCCGAGGTCACCCTGGTGCATCGCCGCGACTCGCTGCGCTCCGAAAAAATCATGCAGGACCAACTCTTCGAAAAAGCCAAAAACGGCAACGTCAACATCGAATGGTTCAGTGTTTTCGACGAGGCGCTCGGCGACGAGTCAGGCGTTACCGGACTGCGTATTCGCAATGTCAAGGACGACAGCACCCGTGAACTGGATCTGACCGGCATTTTCATCGCCATCGGCCACAAGCCCAATACCGATATCTTCGCCGGCCAACTCGAGATGAAAAACGGTTACATTCGGGTCCAGAGCGGCACCGATGGCAACGCTACGGCGACCAGCGTCGACGGCGTATTCGCGGCCGGCGACGTCATGGACCACGTCTACCGCCAGGCGATCACTTCGGCCGGCAGCGGCTGCATGGCCGCGCTCGACGCCGAGAAATACCTCGATGCCAAGGAACTCGAGTAATGCTGAGTTGCGCGTCAGTGTCACTCATAGCCTGAGTGAAGTTCCGGCTGCCGCCTGGGATGCACTGGGCGATCGCAGCTACCCGTTTACGCGACATTGTTTCCTGCACGGTCTCGAGCTACACGACTGCCTGGAGCCGTTCGGCTGGTACCCGGTCTATTTCCTGGTGCATCGCGAGCAGCGGCTGAGCGCGGCTATCCCCTGCTATATCAAGACCAATTCCTACGGCGAACTGGTATTCGATCACGCCTGGGTCAACGCCTACCAACGCAGCGGACTCGACTACTACCCCAAGCTGGTCAGCGCGATCCCCTACACGCCCGCAACCGGCGAACGTTTCCTCATCGATTGCGAGAGCGTTACGCTCGAACAGGATCGGGCGCGGCTGCGCGACCTGTTGTGCGAGGCGATACAGGGATTCTGCAACGAGCAAAAATTGAGTTCCTGGCATATCCTGTTTGCCGAAAAAGCCGTCCTCGACACGCTCTCAAAACACGACCTGCTGCTGCGGAATGATGTTCAGTTTCACTGGCAGAATGAAAATTACCGGGATTTTGACGACTTTCTGTCCCGCTTAAGCTCACGCAAGCGTAAAAACATCAACAAGGAGCGCCGCAGCGTTGCCGCGCAGGACCTCGACATCGTCATGCAGGGTGGTGACAGTATCAGTGCCGACGAATGGCAGCGCATCCACGACCTGTATGCAGGCATCTACTATCGCAAGTATGGCACCGCTACCCTGACCCCGGCCTTCTTCCGGCACATTGGCGAAAAGATGCCGCAACAGGTGCTCGCCGCGATTGCCCGCGACCAGGGAGAGATCGTTGCGGCTTCACTGTTTTTTCGCAGTGACAGTCACCTGTACGGTCGCATCTGGGGATGCGATCAATACTTCCGCCACCTGCATTTCGAATGCTGCTACTACCAGGGCATCGAGTACTGTATTCGCGAAAAACTACATTGTTTCGACCCCGGTGCACAGGGTGAACACAAGCTCAGCCGCGGCTTCCTGCCAACCCGAACCTGGTCGGGGCACTGGATCGCGCACTCGCAGTTTCGCGAGGCCATCGAGCAATTTCTGCAACAGGAGCGCCGTCACATCGACGACTACCGCGACGATTTGCTCGATCACTCGCCATTCAAGTCTACAGAGTGAATACTATTTACTTTAAATATAGCCCTTATACTACTGATATATAAATGATTAACTGGCTTGAACCAACTGCTGCCCCACACTTTCCGGAGACCGAATCGGTGCTCGAGGAGCCGCCCGGATTACTCGCCGCGGGCGGCAAACTGAGCGTCGAATGGCTGGTGCTGGCCTACCGCCAGGGAATCTTTCCGTGGTTTAACGAGGGCGAACCCATTCTGTGGTGGGCGCCGGCGCCGCGCATGGTGCTGTACCCGCAAAACTTTCACGCCAGCAAAAGCCTGCACAAACTGCATCGGCAACAACGTTACCAGATGAGCGAGGATCGCGATTTCAGGGCCGTGATCGAGGCCTGCGCAGAAGATCGCTCAGGCCAGCGTGGCACCTGGATCAATTCGCAGATGGTGGATGCTTACATCACGATGCACGAGGCTGGTTTCGCGCACTCGATCGAATGCCGCGACGGTAACAAACTGGTCGGTGGGCTCTACGGAATCGCGCTCGGCAAGGTCTTTTTTGGCGAATCGATGTTCAGCCGCGTTGCCAATGCCTCCAAGCTGTGCCTGAAGCAACTGGTCGATTGTGGCCGCTACGAACTCATCGATTGCCAGTTACCGACCGAACACCTGCATTCGCTCGGCGCCAGTGAAATCAGCCGCGAAACATTCGAAGACGCACTCAATCGCTTGATTTAAACGCCACGCGGTTTAAACCACCGTGCTCCATATTTGAGCGGCATACCATGACCCTCGTCATTGTTCGATCGCCTGTTTCCGGCGTAGAATTAATACTACAAGCACCAATGGCAACCACCTATGTTGATCACAAATCCTGTTACTCGTCAGGTCGGATTCACCCTCGTTGAAATAGCCATCGTGCTGGTGATCGTAGGGCTGTTGGTCGGCGGCGTGTTAAAAGGCCAGGAAATGATTCTCAACGCCAAGCTGAAGAAGATCGAAAGAGACCGCTCGGGCATTGCCACCGCCATACTCTCCTACCAGGACCGCTACCGGCAAATGCCGGGCGACGACGACCAGGCATCGGTTCGTTTCGCCATGTATAGCGATGGCGACGATGATCCCGCACCAGCCGATATCAACGGCAACGGTGATGGCACCCTGGAGGGCGACTGGATAGCGGCCGCAAATAGCGAAACCGCGAACCAGTGGAAGCATTTACGCGCCTCCGGTCTGATTCCAGGCGACGGTGACGACGCTACCCAACTAAGAAATAACTATGGTGGTCTCATCGGCGTGCGCGACAGCTCATTGCTGATTTCCGGACATGTCACGATATTCGGTTCGATCGAGGGATCGATAATAAAAATCCTCGAAAGCCGGCTCGATGACGGTTCGCCCGAATCCGGACATATCCAGAGCGATGTTACCCAGGCGCTTATGGATGGCAACGCCGCCAGCAGTGCCGGCGCGACCTACCTGGATTCCGCTCGATATTTCATGGCGATGGGCCTGTAACCCGCCTGCCCGCCGCATACCTGGCCATTCCGCCGTTACAGCTTCTGCAAGGCTTCGGCCACGGCATTGCCGAACTCCGAAGGCCGCATAATGATGCCGACACCTGCGGCACGCAATATTTCTACCTTCTCCGCGGCCGATTCGCCCGCGCTGGTGACGATGGCGCCGGCGTGGCCCATGGTGCGTCCGCGCGGGGCAGTCAGGCCAGCAATATAGGCGAGCACCGGTTTTTGCATGTGATCGCGCACGTAGGCCGCAGCCTCGGCTTCCTGTGGGCCACCGATTTCGCCGATCATGACGACCAGCCTGGTATCGGGGTCCTCTTCGAAGCGTTCCAGGTGATCACGAAAAGCGCTGCCGTTGATCGGGTCGCCACCGATACCGACACTGGTGGAAATACCGATCCCCATCGCCTTCATCTGCGAGGCGGCCTCGTAACCGAGCGTACCGGAGCGGCCGATCAGGCCGACGTTGCCCTGCTGGTAGATATGCCCCGGCATGATTCCCATCATCGCCTTGCCCGGGCTAATGGTGCCGGCACAGTTGGGGCCGGTCAGGGTCATACGCTGTTCGCGGCGGTAACGTTGCATGTAACGTTTGACGCGCATCATATCCTGCGCCGGAATACCATCGGTGACGCAGACGCAGAAGCGAATGCCGGCATCGGCGGCTTCCATGATGGCATCGGCGGCAAACGGCGGCGGCACGAAGACCACGCTCGCCTCGGCGCCGGTGTCGCGCACCGCATCCTTGACCGTGTTGAAGACCGGGCGCTCGAGATGCAACTCGCCACCTTTGCCGGGCGTGACGCCGCCGACGACGTTGGTGCCGTAGTCGATCATCTCCTGGGCGTGAAAGCTGCCGATACGGCCGGTGTACCCCTGTACGATGACCGGGGTGTTTTCGTCTAGAAATATACTCATCTCGGTCTCTCCTCAGGTTTCTGCGCTGACAGACTGGTGAAGCCTTGCCGCCGCAACCGCCTTTTCTGCGGCCTCGGCAAGGGTATCGGCGGTAATCAGGTCGACATCGCTGTCGGCCAGTATCTGCCGGCCGAGTTCGACGTTGGTGCCGGACAGGCGCACGACCACGGGAACCCGCACATCAAGTTTCTGCATCGCCTGGATGACGCCCTCGGCAACCCAGTCGCAGCGGTTGATCCCGGCGAATATATTGACCAGGATGGCATCGACGCCGGCGTCGGAAAGCACCAGGTTGAATGCTTTGGCGACCCGCTCGGGCGAGGCGCCGCCGCCGATATCGAGAAAGTTGGCCGGCTCGCCACCGACGTGCTTGATCATGTCCATGGTCGCCATCGCCAACCCGGCGCCGTTGATGATGCAACCGATGTTGCCGTCGAGGCCGACATAGCTCAGGCCGCGATCGGCTGCCTTCATTTCGCGCGCGTCTTCCTGCGACTTGTCCCGCAACTCGGAAATCTGCGGGCGGCGGAACAGCGCGTTGTCGTCGAATCCCATCTTCGCATCGAGCGCGATGATGCGGCCGTCGGTGGTGACCACCAGCGGGTTGACTTCGACCATGGTCGCGTCAAGATCGCGGAACGCGCGGTAACAGGCCTTCAGCGCCTTTACCGCCTCGGCGAGCTGCGTCGTCTCCATGCCGAGTGCAAAGGCGATTTCGCGCGCCTGGAAATCCTGCATCCCGACCGCCGGTTCGATCGGTACGCGCACGATGGCATCGGGATCGGTCTCGGCGATTTCCTCGATGTCCATTCCGCCCGACGAGGAGGCGATGCAGACGATGCGTTCAAAAGCGCGATCGAGCACAAACGCGAGGTAGATTTCGCGCGCAATATCGGTCGCTTCCTCGATGTAAAGCCGCCCGATGAGCTTGCCCTGGGGCCCGGTCTGGTTGGTCACCAGGCACCGCCCCAGCAAGGCATTGGCTGCTTCCATGACTTCGTCTTCGCTGGCGCAGACCCTGATGCCGCCGGCCTTACCGCGCGCGCCAGAATGGATCTGCGCCTTGACGACCCACTTTTCACCGCCGAGCTCCTTGGCGCGGTAGGCGGCCTGTTCGGGACTATAGGCTATGCCGCCCCTTGCGATCGGCATACCGAAATCGGCCAGTAACGCCTTGGCCTGGTATTCATGAATATCCACTGAGCTTCTCCTGGATGGTATGGCTTACTGTTTGGCCTGAATCGCGGCATCGGTGTTGACGATGTTTTCCGCCATGCGTGCCGAGGCCGCGTCGATCATGCGCCCGTCGAGTTGCGCGGCGCCCCTGCCCTGCGCGGCCGCTTCATCGAGTGCGACCAGTATGCGTTGCGCGCGATCGACCTCGGACGCGGGCGGGGAAAAAACATCATGGGCGAGATCGATCTGCGAAGGATGAATCGCCCACTTACCCTCGTAGCCCATCGCCGCGCCGCGCCGCGCCGCATCGAGATAGCCATCGGCATCGTTGAAATCACCGAAGGGGCCGTCGATCGCGCGCAATCCGTAAGCACGGCAGGCCACCAGCATGCGCGACAGGCCGTGATGCCACTGATCTCCCGGGTAGTCCGGGTTGAGGCCGCCGATGTTGGTGGTGCGCGCGCGGCAGCTCGCGGCATAATCGGCGACACCGAAGTGCATCGCCTCCATGCGCGAGCTCGAAGTCGCAATTGCATCGACATTGGCCATGCCGAGCGTAATTTCGATCAACGCCTCGATACCGATGCGGTTGCTATAGCCCTTCGCCGTTTCGATCTGCGTCAGCATCGCATCGACCATGTAGACATCCGCGGCGACGCCAACCTTGGGAATCAGGATCGTATCGAGCCGATCGCCGGCCTGCTCGACGACGTCGACGACATCGCGGTACATGTAATGCGTATCGAGACTGTTGATGCGCAGCGAGATGGTTTTGCCGCGGGCACGCCAGTCGATATCGTGCAGCGCCTCGATGATATTTTTGCGCGCCTGAAGCTTGTCGCCGGGCGAAACCGCGTCTTCGAGGTCCAGAAAGACATAATCGGCGTTACTGTCGGCGGCTTTCTCGAACATCGCTGGATTGGATCCGGGTACCGCCAGTTCACTGCGTTGCAGACGCTGGCGCGCTGCTGCGTATTGCGTATGACTCATAAAACTTCCTCAAAAATAAACAGATGCTGCCGTGGCAGCCGTTAAACCGATATATGTAAAATCTATATCTAAAGTTTAAATCTGTATAAGGGAACGCGACTATCGCTCAGCCGACATGTGGAATTTCAGGAACGACGAGCAGCCGCCCGCAGGGGGTGTGAACGGGTTTAACGCGCTAATGCATTAACGCGGTAACCAGCAGGTAGAGGAATACTGCGCTTAACCAGAGATCGACGACCACGTAGAGGAAAAACAGTTTACGCTTTTCCGGGTCGGCGCGAACTCCGAGCGTGAGATGGATAAAAAATGCCAGCGCGGCGAGCAGCAGGACGACCAGGTGCATGGTTTACTTCGCCTCCGCGGCGCTGCGAGCGGCTGCAATTGCGGTCATGTTGACCAGTCCGCGCACCGTGACTCCCGGCGTCACAATATGCGCGGGAATATCACAACCCAGCAATATCGGGCCGATCGGCACCCCGTCGGCGCCCGACTTGACCAGGTTCATCGCAATGTGCGCCGCATCGAGGTTGGGCATGACCAGTAGATTAGCGACCCCGACCAGGTCGGAATTAGGAAATTGCTCCGCCATCGCTTTCGGCGACAACGCAAGGTTGGCCTGCATTTCACCTTCGACCATCAGCTCGGGATGGGTTTGCTTTATGAGTGACAGGGCCTTGCGCATCTTCAACGACGACGTCGAATCGCGGCTGCCAAAACTGGAATGCGACAGCAAGGCCGCCTTCGGCTTCAAGCCGAAGCGCGCGACTTCGGTCGCGGCGAGAACAGTCATCTTCGCGATCGATTCCGGCGTCGGGTCGAGGTTGACGTGGGTATCGGCGATGAACAGCGTGTATTTACCGGTGATGATGATACTCAGCGCGGCGGCTTCCTCGAAGCCTTCATCCTGTTGGGCAACGCCAAAAATGCGCCCGAGGTGGCGGTGGTAGCGGCCGATGGTGCCGCAAATCATGGTGTCGGCCAGACCCATCTTGACCATCATGGCCGCCTGCGTGGTTTTGCTGTTGCGCAGTATTTCATTTGCTTCCGACAGCGTCTTGCCACGGCGCCGGGTACTCTCGTAAAAATTCTGTACCCAGTCTTTGCGATCGGCATATTCCATGATTTCGAAATCTTTACCCGCTTCGATCGTGAGCCCGTATTCGCGGATATTCGCGCGGATCACGTCTTCCCGGCCGATGGCAATGGGCATGCATAGCTTTTCCTGGACGATACTCTCGATAGCCTGTAATACCTTCGGGCTTTCGCCCTCGGCAAAAACCACGCGACGCTGGGTTGCGCGCGCCAGGTCGAAGACCGGCTTCATGAACAGGCCGGAACGGAACACGAAAGCGCTCAGCTTCTGGCGATAGGCTTTCATATCTTCGATCGGGCGTTCGGCGACGCCCGAATCCATTGCCGCCTGCGCCACCGCCGGCGCGATCTCGAGGATCAGGCGTTGATCGAAGGGCTTGGGAATCAGGTAGTCGGGACCGAAGGTCAGGGATTCGCCATGATAGGCGCTGGCGACCACATCGCTGGTGCCGGAACGCGCCAGCCTGGAGAGGGCATCGACACAGGCAACCTTCATTTCCTGGTTGATCTCGGTCGCGCCGGCGTCGAGCGCGCCGCGAAACAGGAAGGGGAAGCACAGCACGTTGTTGACCTGGTTGGGGTAATCGGTGCGCCCGGTCGCCATCACCACGTCGGGACACACCAGCTTCGCCTCGGCGGGGTCGATTTCCGGTGTCGGGTTGGCGAGTGCGAATACGATTGGCTTTTCAGTCATCGATTCGACCATTTCGGGTTTCACCAAGTTTCCCGCCGACAGCCCGAGGAAGACATCGGCGCCGGCCATGGCCTCGCCGAGTGTGCGCAAATCGCTATCGACGGCATAAGCCGCCTTGTATTCGTCCATCGATTCGATACGGCCGTTGTAAATAAGGCCGCGTGAATCACAAACCATGACCTTGCTCTTGTCGAGCCCCATGGTGACCAGCAGGTTGAGGCAGGACAACGCCGCGGCGCCCGCGCCTGACGCGACCAGCCGGACCTCTGTGATATCCTTGCCGACCACTTCGAGCGCCGATTTCATGGCCGCGGCGACGACGATGGCGGTGCCGTGTTGATCGTCGTGGAACACCGGGATCGACATGCGCTCG
>Ga0164315_10003084_pt1 | contig 12864 bp, 11 predicted proteins | sample GuaBasSedimGuay6_FD_113737 | JGI IMG/M metagenome (GOLD analysis project Ga0164315, IMG submission 113737) | Subseafloor sediment microbial communities from Guaymas Basin, Gulf of California, Mexico - Guay6, Core 4569-2, 0-3 cm | ecosystem: Environmental > Aquatic > Marine > Hydrothermal vents... | reverse complement strand
TCCCTCTTGAGCACTATATGTGGTATCCTCTTGGCGTATCACCATCAACATGTAGTATCTAATAAAAATCATATGAGTGACGCTTATGTACGATATCCAGCGCTTCCCCTCCCCCATTAACATGGCCCAACTCTTAAGGGGTAAGCTATGAACACAATCAATACAGAAACAAAATTACAAATGACTGCGCAAAGCGAGTGGCAGCTGGTCAGTATTGACGTGCTACGCGAGAAGTATGCGAAGGGCCCGGAGCAGGACCTCGATGGCCCCGAAATGGTGCATGCTATCCGTGCGCGTGTCGCCAGGGCACTCGCCGAGCAAGAAAAGAACCCGGACAGCTTCACTCCCGTATTCCTTGAAGCCCTGGAGGCAGGCTTCATCCCCGGTGGCCGTATCAACAGCGCCGCAGGCACCGATATCAAGAATGTCACACTGATAAACTGCTTTGTACAACCCGTCGGGGACTCCATTTCCGGCACCGTGGATGGCAAGCCAGGCATCTATCACGCCCTGCGCGATGCAGCGGAGACCATGCGCCGTGGCGGCGGTGTCGGTTACGACTTCAGTTCAATACGTCCCGCCGGCGCAAAAGTGAAAGGTACTGCCAGCTCAGCCTCAGGCCCTGTATCGTACATGCACGTCTTTGATCAGTCCTGCTCCACCGTTGAATCCGCCGGCTCTCGCCGCGGCGCCCAGATGGGCGTGCTGCGTTGCGATCACCCGGATATCCTGGCGTTCATCCACGCCAAGGGTGAATCCGGCAAACTCAGTAATTTCAACATCTCCGTGGGTATCACGGATGAGCTCATGGAAGCGGTGGCAAACGATTCACCCTTCGAACTGGTACATGACGTCGAGTCGAACGATACGTTACGTGCGGAGGGCGCGTACAGGCGCGAAGACGGCAAGTGGGTCTATGCCAAAATCGATCCCAGGGAAATCTGGGATGCCATCATGAAGAATACCTACAACGCCGCGGAGCCGGGCGTTCTGTTCCTGGATCGCATCAATCAGGAGAACAACCTCCACTATTGCGAAACAATCGAAGCCACAAATCCCTGCGGCGAGATACCCATTCCCGATTTCGGCTGCTGCTGCCTGGGCTCTTTCAACCTGTGCGCCTTCGCCACTGATGTGTTCACCGACCAGGCTGCATTCGATTTTGACCGTTACTGCAAGGAAGTGAAGGTCGCTGTCCGTATGTTGGACAACGTACTCGATGCAACCGCCTGGCCCTTACCCCAGCAGCAGCGGGAGGCCGCTGACAAACGTCGCATAGGCATGGGCTATACCGGTCTGGGTGATGTACTGATAATGCTGGGGCTGCGCTACGACAGCCAGGAAGGACGTGATTTTGCCGCTGAGCTGACACGCCGTATGCGCGATGCCGCCTATGAGGCGTCCATCGACCTGGCCATGGAAAAGGGTGCGTTCCCGAAATTTGACGCCAACAAGTTCCTGCGCAGCGGTATGGCCAAGCGCCTGCCCCAAGATATTCGCGCCAGGATCAAAAAGCACGGTATTCGTAACAGTCACCTGCTTTCCATAGCACCGACCGGCACCATCTCGCTGGCTTTCGCCGACAATTGCTCCAATGGTCTTGAGCCTGCCTTCTCCTGGTTCTACAAGCGCAAGAAGCGTGAAGCGGACGGTTCCAGCACCGAGTACATGGTTGAAGACCATGCTTACCGCCAGTACCGCCTGCAGGGCGGCGATCTCGATAAGCTGCCCGAGCAGTTCGTCAGCGCCCTGGATATCAGTGCTAATGATCACATGCTCATGCAAGCGGCTATCCAGCCGTACATCTGCGCCTCTATTTCAAAAACAGTCAATGTACCTGCGGACTATCCGTTCCCACAGTTCCAGGATATCTATGTCAACGCGTGGAAGAACGGCCTGAAAGGGATCACCACCTACCGTCCCAATACTGTCACCGGTAGTGTACTGTCCGTTGCGGACAGCGCTGAGCAGCCCCAGGACCTGGATCAATCCGAGCCTGATCGCAAGTTGCATATTAGTGAAACACCCGAGGTTGCGCTGGCTACCCTGCGCTGGGCGCATCGCCCCAGCTTTGCCGGGGGCACGCCCTCTATCACCTACCTGATCGATAACCCCGAACACCGGTTTGCCGTGTTCGTGGGCCATATCGAGAATGGTACCAACCACCCCTTCGAGGTCTGGGTCAACGGCGAGAATACGCCTCGCGGCATGGGCGCTCTGGCCAAAAATCTGTCGATGGACATGCGCAGCGAAGACCGCGAATGGCTCAAGATCAAGCTGAACTCACTGTCCAAAACTCCGACCGTACCGTTCCAGATGACCATGCCAAGCGGCGACAAGGAAACCGTACCCGGGTCCGTCAGTGCCCTGGCGCGCCTGGTGAGCCACCGCTGTCGGGAACTGGGGGTTTTTGATCTTTGCGAAAATCAGCCAAGCCCGCTGGTCGATGCCATGTTCTCCCGCAAAGAGCCGAAGTCTGGCGTGGACGGCACACTGTCCTGGACAGTTGACGTGAACAACCCCGCAACCGGCGACGACTTCGCGCTGTTTCTTAAAGAGTGCGTCCTGCCCGACGGTTCCCACCGCCCCTACAGTGTGTGGCTGTCTGGTGTTTACCCACTGGAGTTCAACGGCCTGACCAAGAGCCTGAGCCTGGATATGCGTGTGCTTGACCCCGCCTGGATAGGCAAAAAGTTGCGTGGCCTGAAAGACCTGACAGAGCCACAGGGTGACTTCTTCGCCCGGACCCCCGGTAGCGAGAAACAGTCCTTACAACCCAGCACCGTGGCGTACATAGCGCGCCTGTTGATCCACCGCTATAACATGTTGGGCATCCTGGATGCGGAAGGCCAACCGATCAAGGCACTGGGCATGCTGCAAAAGGTGGGCACGGTGCCTGAGGCCGATAAGGTCGTGAACATTCAGTTGGTGGGCAAAGTTTGTGAGGAGTGTAGTGTCCCTGCGGTCATCAAGCGCGATGGTTGCGATTTCTGCACCGCCTGCGGACACATCGGTGCTTGCGGTTAACCCGTACTCCAACCGCCTGACAAGTCAGGTGCGTTCTCCAGCGGTCGCAACTTGAGGCAAAAGTGTAATTTTTGCGGGGGCGCCCTGAACAACGCGGTTTCTGCCGTTGTTCTTGGCCCTGAATAGTGCCTCATCGGCACGGCCGAGCCATCCCTGACGGCCTTCACCGCGATGCAACTCGGCGACGCCGAAGGATGTGGTGAGGCGTATACCTGAGACAAAGGTCTTTTGTTCAATGCATAGGCGCAATTTCTCAGCCAATTGGGCAGCGCCCTCCAAATCCGTGTGTTCAGCTATAACAATAAATTCTTCTCCGCCGTAGCGATACAGAGTCTCAGTGGGACGGGTATTGGCACGGATCAAATCAGCCATCTCGATGAGGACATCGTCACCAACGATATGGCCGTAAGTGTCATTGATTTTTTTGAAGTAATCTATGTCCAGTATCAGGATACTGCCGGGAATCTGGGCGCGACGGAACAGCGCATTCACGGCATCGAGTTTTTCGTTTTGCGCCCTGCGATTACCCGTGCCGGTGAGAGGATCGATTGTGGCGAGGTGCTTCAGTCTTGTCCTCTGACGGTTCACCGTTGCGGCGAACGAGTAGGCGCACAACATACTGGTCAGTAAAGTCAGGGTGATAGTTAACATTGTCGCGGCGGGCGTAGAACTCCACAGCATGGCCTCGATGGCAAGCAGTGACAACGCACTCAGCAGCGCAGCGTACCGGGTTTCAAGCAGGTAAAACGCTACTGTCAGTGCGGGGAATGCCCAGTAGATCTGACCGTTGCCGAGCAAATAGATAGAGCCCAGTGTCGCCACCATGAATATCAGGCTCAGGACTACCCCCGGAACACGCGTTTCACGAGTGAAATATACATGCAGAAAAAGCCCCAGCAGGACGCAAACGAAGCTGGCGTCCAACAACGCCGCTGGCCACTGCTCATGCCTGAACCGCATAATCGCAAACGGCATGACCGCACCGGCGGGAATAGCACAGAGCAGCAGCAACAGTATTTCTTTAAACGAACGCCCCATCATAGCCATGATTTCCTTATCAGGCAGCCCCGTATGACTCACCCCGGGGAGAACCAACTGGCAAATTACAACACTCGAACTCAAAGTGTAGTAGACGCAGTATAAACTCGCAACTCTCTCAAAGACCACAATCAGCCATCGCGCTGCCGCCAGTAGTCATCCAGCAGAAGGCCCACCGTATTTGGCGCCACCAGGTGCGCGGCGTACCAGGTGTGCAGGCAGCGAATGCGCTTGAAATCGGCAATGCCGCCAATGCCCTTCCTGGCAAACACCTCGCTAAAGTGAAGCTCAGCCAACCGCCGGCGAATTTGTGGCGTCATATAAGCCTCTCGCAATTTGATATGCGCCCGATGATCATCATCCATGCCACACTGTAGCTGCGGGTCTGCGTCGATACGTTGCTGCAACTGCCTGATAAGGCCGGTCGCCTCCACCTGGTCAATGCGATAACAGAGGTCCGGGTCCAGCAGCCAGAACAGCGTGGGGAAAGGTTTGTCATCCACCAGGGAGGCGACGCGTATCACCATGGGCCGGCCATCGGGGTGCGCCACGGCGATCTCTTCCAGCCCGCGGGGTTGCCTGCCAAGCAATGATGCAACCCGGGCGATGACTTCAGGTGTGATGGTCAAGGGTCTGGTCTTGCTCTTTGATCTATGAACCATGAATTCTACGCGAAGCTCTCCTGCCTGGCAGCAGACAATTTGACAAAGCGCCCCTGCCCCTCTAAAGTGCCGCCCGTACTAGGTGCCCACTGCAGTGACTTCGGTTACCGCTGGGTGGGTTAAATGGGAAGTGTGGAATGGCTGATACTCAATACGAGAGCCAAATCCACCGCTGCCCCCGCAACGGTATGCAGTCTTCGACTGTGAGCCCGACACCTGCCTGGTCATGCGCAACGATGGAGCGGAGGGCTTCATTCCTGGTTGCTCAATGCCCACCGGCATTGCGTTCCCTGATCCCCTCCCTCATTCGCCAATGAATTTATGGCTATGAGGACAAATTATGAAAAACCTACCCACAACTACCTTGCTGGTGCTAGCGAGCTGCACCACATTCAACACACAAGCCGACAACAAACTGGAAGAAATAATCATCATCTCCTCCCGGGTGGAAACGCCCCTGCGCGAAGTGGCAACTTCTGTTTCTGCGATCACCAGGGAGGATATCGATGTGCGTGGTTTCAGTGGCGTGGCCAATGTCCTGCGCTACGAACCCGGCATCTCGGTCGCCAACAACGGCGGGGCGGGCAAAGCCACCTCGCTGAGCATCCGCGGAGAACGAGGGTTTCGAACCAAAGTCTTTATCGACGGCATCGACGTTACTGATATCTCCACACCACAGTCCGGTCCAAATTTTGCCAATATGACCAGCGCGGGTATCGAGCGTATAGAAATCCTGCGTGGGCCCCAGGGTCTGATGTACGGCGCCGATGCCGGTGGTGTGGTAAATATCAACACCCGCCGGCCCGAGCCCGGCTTCAGTGGTGACGCCAATGCGGAGTTCGGACGTTACGGCACACAGCAATACGCGGGAAATGTCTACGGGGGCAGTGAGACAGTAGATTTCTCCTTATCCGGTTCAAGGTTTGATACCGACGGCTTCAATGCTTTAACAACCGACACCGTTTTGCGCGATGATGACGGTTACAAAAATACCACCTTTCACGGCCGTGCCGGCTGGAATTTCACCGACACACTGCGCGCCGAATTGGTCGGGCGTACGGTAGAGGGCGATAACGACTACGATGATTGCTTTACCGTGGATACCTTCGAGCGTACCGATAATTGCACCAGTCATTACGATCAGGATGCCTGGCGCGGGGCCCTGATATATCAGGGGGACATATTTACCCATAATTTGTCCTACAATGAGAACAGCACCGACAGGGACTTCGACTCCGCGGGTCAGCGCAGTTTCTCGGCAGACGGGGAGTTGCAGAAAATCGAATACCTGGGCAGTTGGAATCCATCCAGGAGCCTCCATATGGTGTACGGAGTGGATCTGCAAAAAGAATCCCTCGATAGCGGCGCCTTCGACCCCGATCGCGACCAGGAAGGCTACTACCTGGAATACCAGGGCAGTTTCGCCGACAGTATCTACCTGACAGCCGGCACGCGCTACACCGATAATGATGATTTTGGCACCAAAACAACTTACCGGCTAAGTGCTGCCTACCTGATACCGGCAGGCGACGGTGAGGCCAAATTCAAGGGGACTTATGGCACCGGTTTCCGCGCTCCCAGCCTGTACGAAATCGCCTACAACGGCGGCCCCTTTGCATTTCCTCCCGCATCCGATACTGAATTGGACGCGGAAGAGAGTAAAGGCTATGACCTCGGCGTGGGCTATTACGCCAACTCTGGATGGTACGTCGATGTGGTTTATTTCGACCAGCGTATCGATGATGAGATATTTTTCGACCTGATCAACTTTTCCGGCTACCTGCAGGGGCACGGAGAATCAACCTCCAAGGGTGTGGAACTTATCACCGAAGTGCCTTTGGGCGAGATACTGGCGCTAACCGGCAATTACACATATAACGATACGGAAGACAGCGAGGGTGAGCAGCGCCTCCGGGCCCCTGAGCACATGGCCAATCTGGGCCTGATACTCACACCCTGGAACGAGCGGTTGACGATCGGCATTAACTGGCGCATAGCCCGGGATACGGCCGAGGAAATCGGCGGCGATATCGATGATTATGAAGTCCTGGACCTGAGCACCAGCTACCGTATTATGGACGCTCTGGTGATCTACGGCCGGGTAGAGAACATCACCGACGAGGATTACCAGGAAATACCCAACTACAACACCGCCGGCGCAGCAGGCTATGCCGGATTGCGTTACACTTTTTAGCGCCAGATAACGGAGCAGTGACATGACACCTGAAACCAGTGACAAGGAGCGCAAGGATGCCAGGCACAAAGCTGCTATGGAAAAGCAAAAATCCAGTGTAGACAGTACCATTGCCGCCGCGGACACCGAACGTGGAGTCGCGTTACTGCTTACCGGCAACGGCAAGGGTAAGTCCAGTTCCGCCTTTGGTATGGTCATGCGTGCGCTGGGCTATGGCCTCAAAGTGGGCGTGGTGCAGTTCATCAAGGGCACACAGCTCTCAGGTGAAGAGATCTACCTGCGGGAGCACTGTCCCCAGGTAGATTTTTACCAAATGGGCACCGGCTTCACCTGGAACACGCAGGATAGATCCGGGGATATTGCTGCCGCGGAAAAAACCTGGGAAGTAGCAAAGCCGATGCTGGAAGATGCCAGCTATGATCTGGTAGTGCTTGATGAGTTGACCTACATGATCGCCTATAGCTACCTGGATGAGGCGGAGATTCTGCAAGCCCTGCGGGCTCGCCCGGCCAACCAGAGCGTCGTTGTCACCGGCCGTGGTGGTGGCTCTGCGCTACCGGATGTCATGGACACTGTCTCTGAAGTAAAAGAAATCAAGCACGCCTACAAGGCCGGCATCAAGGCACGCAAAGGCGTGGACTTCTGAGTTTAAATAATCTGCCCGGGTTGTTTACTACCCGGGCATCTTTTTCAGGTTTTATCCGTTGCCGAAATTTCACCAGGGATAAACTGCTGCGGCCAGTCACGCTGGGCGGCAAGGACCTTGAATAGCGCCTGCTCCCCCGAACGCGACCCCCATTGATCGGTATAGACCAGTTCTTCGACGGGGCGCCGGTTTTCCCAACCCTTTTCCTCCAATTCAGGCTGTTCACGAAAAAACTTCACGTAGCCCAGGCAGAGATAGGCGATGGGTATCACATGATCCGGCAACTTCAGGATTGATCCCAACTTTTCGGCTGTAATAATCGAAACCCACCCCACCCCTACATTTTCCGCCCGTGCTGCCAGCCAGAGGTTTTGCACCGCACACACTGTGCTGTACACATCCATGTCCCGCTGGTGAGTGCGCCCGAGAACCACATCCCCTCCCCGCTTGCGATCACAGGTTATGCATAGATTCAGCGGCGCATCAAGAATACCCTGCAACTTGAGCTGCCGGTATAACCCCTGTTTCTCTTCCGGGAACATGGCTACGGCTTCTCCATTGGCCTCGCAAAACGCCTCGTGAACAGCCGCCTTGACCCCGACGTCCTGCACCAGGATGAAATTCCAGGGCTGCGAAAGCCCGACTGAAGGTGCGTGATGGGCGGCGATTAACAGCTTTGCCAGAATATCGTCGGGTATGGGGTCGGATATGAACTCACCGCGCACATCCCGTCGATTAAATAGCGTTTCGTAGAAACCTTGCATTGTATTTTCTCAGTTGCGTCTGGATTGTTGACAATAATCGGGCATTACCGCTGCGGGTGTTTGATTAATTTTTCCGCTCGCCATAATACTCCCTGGCTTGTTGCAATTGCCTACACAGTATCTCAGCACCCTGGATAATCCTGGGAGTATGGCGTTGCAAGAGGTCGGGCGGTACAAAATAGAGTTGCTTGTTCTGCACTGCCTGCATTGAGTCCCACTGCCGCCAGGCATCCAACCACTGGGGCCGGGCCTGATCCATGCCACTGGCGATAATCACTTGTGGATCAGCCCGGATTACTGATTCCACGCTTATTCTCGATACCAGGGTAATGGCATCGGCAAATACATTGCTACCACCACACAACCTGACCACATCCGAAATAAGATGATCACCATTAAGTGTCAGCAGGGGCTCATCCCATATCTGGTAGTAAACACCAATAGTCTCCCGCTCGCTATAGGTCTCTCTCAGGCGTAGCAACGCATCCATAAAATCCTGCGCCGCGGCATTCGCTGTGTCGTCATTGCCAGTGAGTTGCCCAACCACGCGCAGGGATTGGGCCACGTCCTCCAGCGTCTTGGGTTCATCGACATAGACGGTCAAACCCAGGGATCCCAGGCGCTTGACGACTTCATCACCATTACCGCTACGCCATGCCAGGATAAGATCCGGGCCGAGCGCAACCAGGGTCTCCAAACTGACACTGTCGTAGGAGCCCACGCGCGGAATGTCCTTTGCAGCCTCGGGATAATCGCTGTAACTCACTGCGCCTACAAGTTGCTCGCCCGCACCTGCGGCAAAAACCACTTCCGTAATATGCGGCGCCAAGCTAACAATCCGCACCGCAGGGTTTTTCAGCACCAGTTGTCGCCCCAGCGCATCCTCCACGCGAATATCCGCCTGCACCGGAGACAACATCCAAATCCATACCAGAGGAATCAACCACAAGCGCATACACAGTCCCCCACAGACTCACGTAACAAATGCTCTACCTGAGCGCGCACCGCTGGCGCAGGCAATCCAAACCGGATGGTTCTCTGACCGCCTATATCCGGAAACAAGCGCAACAACACGCCTCGACGCCCCATGGATTGGTACAGTCCCTGGCAGTATAGGGCCTCTCCTGTACCGCTAACAAACAGTGATGTGCCGCAGAAGTTTAAATCTGGCACTATGGTTCGCACAGTCTGCAACCAGCGTTCAGCGGCGGTGTCGAGGCGATGACGCTGTTCGAGCTGCCACTGACTGTCGGCAAGTGCCCCCATCCCTATCCAGCGCGCAGGATGGCTCACCTGCCAGGGTGGCATAGTTGATTCCAGTGCATGACACAGGCTGGCGGGAGCCAGCATAAAGCCGAGCCTAAGCCCTGCCAGGCCGAAGAACTTACCCACAGATCGGTAGACAATCAGGCCTGGCACAGGACAAAGCGGGGAAAGGCTATGGTCCGGATTGGTGTCTGCAAACGCCTCATCCACTACAAGGTAACCGCCTTTACCATGCAGCTGCTGATGCAGGTCCTGTAACTGCTGCTGTCCCAGTAATTCGCCAGTGGGATTGTTCGGATTAATCACCAGGGCGTGATCGACCACAGCCGCATCGACAAGTTTCTGCAATGATGCCCCATCGCGGTAATCAATGATCCGGTGTCCCGCCTGCATCCAGGCGGCACGGTGCTCCGCGTAGCCGCGCTGTGGCATCGCTACCTTCCCCCGAGGTATATTCGCCGGCATGTACTGTAATGCATACTGTGAGCCGGGCACGGCCAGTACGGCCTCAGGCGCACAGCCAAAAAAAGTAGCCGCGATGAGTTCAAGACCGTCCCCCGGATCCGGCAAAGTCCGCCACACAGCTTCTGGCACTGGTGGCACAGGCCAGTTCCAGGGACTGATCCCCGTAGACAGGTCTATCCATCTTTCCACAGGAATGCCAAACCGCTCAGCGGCAGCACTGACATTGCCACCGTGTTTCAGGCCCATGTCATGACCTCACACGCCACTATTACCAGCAACCAGATACCGGTGGCATGCCACAGCAGCCTCAACGTCCGCTCTATATCCTGTGGCCGGGCCAGCTTGCCCTCACCCAATTGCGGTCGCCAGCGAGGTTCATTGTCATAGGTCGCCGGGCCGCCCAGGCGGAGGCCCAATGCACCGGCACCGGCTGCCATTACCGGACCGGCATTGGGGCTTTCACAGCCGGGCGCCTGCACGTGCCAGCACCGCAACGCTGTGCGGCAATGTCCTGCCAACGCGTAGGCGAGCGCGCAGCATCGCGCCGGTAACCAATTGAACAAATCGTCCATCCGCGCGGCTGTCCAACCAAAATATTGATAACGCGGATTCCGGTAGCCCCACATCGCATCAAGAGTATTGGCCAGGCGATAACAAAGGGCGCCCGGTGCCCCTGCCACCGCAAACCAGAATATCGGAGCCAACAAGGCATCGCTTCCATTTTCCAGCACAGATTCTATGGAGGCATTGGTCACGGACTGCTCATCGAGGTTGGCTGTGTCACGGCTGACAATCCGGCCCAACCGTTCCCGGGCTGTGACCAGGTCTCCACCATCGAGCGGCTGCATCACGGCTCGTGCATGCTCTGCCAGGCTACGCCCACCAATGCAAAAGTAGAGTACCAGCACAGCGGCAAAACCAGCCGCCATATCATTGGCGAGCCCCAGCAGGACGGCCAGCAAAGTAGTGGGGATTATCACCAGCAGCAGCCAACTGACACCTCCGGCCAGACGGTGATAACAGGCCAGGCGCCCTGACCTGACACCGGGTTCATGGCTGGCCGGCGTCATCTGCCGGGCATGACCTTCTACCCACTTGGCAAGCTGCCCAAAAGTGACCAGCGGGTGGCCGCGTGAAGCTTCACCCCACAGCCTGTCCGATAACAAAGCGACAACAACACTAAGGCTAATCACCGGTTCAGGCCACACTTAAACATGCGAGGGTAAGTAGCAATCCAATCTCCATGAGTTCTACCTGTGCCCCGGCAACATCTCCGGTAAATCCGTCCAATCGGTTTATTGCTGCCCAGCGCACTATCAAAAAGACCGCCATAAACACCACCGCAAACGCACACCAAAGCAGTGTGGGTAAAAAAACAAGTGACAGCAAAGCGATAATACACAGAATGCGCCAGGCCCACGGCCGGGAGAAATGCTGGTTAAGAATGTGGCCCAGGCCCTCAGGCCGCACGTAGTCTGTGGTCAAAAACAGTAGCAACAAGGACAACCTGGCCAGCACCGGCACCGTCCAAAACCACATCATCTGCCCAGCTTGAGAAACAGCGGCCAGCGCCATCGTTTTAAGCAAGAGCAGGATCACCAGTGCAATCACCCCCATGCTGCCGCACAGGGGATCCTTAAGCAACTCCAGGGTTTTCTCGCGATCACCCATACCGCCCACCCAGGCATCGGCACAGTCGGCCAGTCCATCCAGGTGCAGTCCTCCCGTGAGCAGCACCCAGCAGGTTAGCAAGACAATTGCCTGCAGGTAAAAGGGAAGGTGTACGGCATCAGACACCAGTGTCAGCAGCAACCCCAGAAGTAAGCCAATTGCCGGATACCAGAGAAGTGAAAGACCCTGATCCTGTTCACTCGCTGCGATATTTTTAGGCGTGGGCAGTGTTGTCAGGAACTGCAGACCGACAAGAAACGCTCGCCAATGTCTTGCCGCCAGACTAGTCACACACATGACTCCCGGAATTGAGGGAAAGCAAAACCGGAAAATCACCCTGGTCCAGGTGGTGTACCCGAATACGTGTTCTCGATGCATACGGGATATGCAGGCGCGTAATATTGGATAATGGCAGGTCCAGCAGGTGACTTAGCAATAGCCTTATGACACCGCCGTGGCTCACCAACAGCAAATGCTCACCAGCACACTCCTCCATCAACTCCCGCCATGACGCGACAATGCGTTCCAGCGCAGCCACTACCGGCTCTCCGCCGGGCGGCGTTACCTCACTGGGGTCCCGGTAAAACCGGTCAACCTGCTCTGGGGTTTCCCTCCAGACTTCCTCCAGCAACCTGCCCTCCCAGTCCCCAAAATCGATCTCCCGCATCGCGGCAACTACCCGCAGTGGCAAACCCATCTCAGAGGCGCAGTGCTCCGCAAACCTTCGACATCGTGACAAGGGCGAGGTCACAATGCGCTGCCAATCGGCGTACGAGCCTATCGCCAGTTCCATTTGTTGCCAACCCTCGGTGCTCAACAATGTGTCAGTGCGACCACGATAAACTTCTCCACCTTCACAGGCGCCATGTCGCAGGAGGTCAATAGTGGTAACCATCTCCTGCCGTACTGGCATCAGGAAGCCTCATTTCCGCTGACACCCGCCTCGGAAAAAGTTGCCATGGTATTGTGCAGATGACACGCCATCTGCAATAACGGCAGCGCTACTGCGGCACCGCTGCCCTCTCCCAGGTGCAGACCGAGATCCAACAGTGGCTCGGCCGATAAGGCCTCCAGCAGGTAGCGGTGCCCGGGCTCCGCAGAGCAATGTGCGAACAACATCCAATCCCGGAC
>Ga0164315_10003083_pt1 | contig 12869 bp, 12 predicted proteins | sample GuaBasSedimGuay6_FD_113737 | JGI IMG/M metagenome (GOLD analysis project Ga0164315, IMG submission 113737) | Subseafloor sediment microbial communities from Guaymas Basin, Gulf of California, Mexico - Guay6, Core 4569-2, 0-3 cm | ecosystem: Environmental > Aquatic > Marine > Hydrothermal vents... | reverse complement strand
GTCGGATAGATGTCCAGCGGCATATTCTGGGATTTCTGATCGACATTGCCGTTCATAATCTCAAGCGGCCACAGCTGCTTTTCTAGAAAGCGTTCATGATGGGTATCGATGTAAGGCAACTGGTTGCCGGCCGTATCTATCTTGAAAAAATAGGGGTTGGCGACAAAGACACGGCGCTGGGTGCTGATCTTCGTCATGAGATGGCTTTCAAGGGTGGGCACCTTCAACCCGTCAGGGCTGGCGATAACAGCGTCCTTCCATTTGTTCCAGTAGACACCAAACTGCTGTACCCAGTTGTCGTAGCCGTTCTTTTTGGCTTCCTCATTGGCTTTGGGGTTGTACTTGATATGGTACTGCTTGAGAAAATGCTTGGGCGCCCAAAGATCAAAATAAGACCCACCACCTCCGAGATAATAAAGCAAACCCGTAAACGGCTTTTTAAACTTGAACTTGACCGTAACCTCATCGATTTTTTCGACACTGGCCCCCATGGGTCCCCACGGCTGCGGCGTGGCCTTGTGGATCTCTTTGTTCAGGATGATGTCGTTCATATAAAAAACCACATCATCGGTCGTAAACGGCGTGCCGTCGGACCAACGATGACCTTTACGCAAAGTGAAGGTAATCTCGGTATAATTATCGTTCCATTTCCATGCCTTAGCCACGTTCGGAACGATGGTGCTCACATCATCACTGAAGCGCACGATGTTGGCATGACGCCAGGCCAACACCTCGGATGTTCCCGACTCATAGGCAATACATATTCCCCGGAGTTTGCCGCCGTATTTGCCGATTTCATCATAGGGCATTACCACAAGCGGTTCTTCCGGCAGCCGTTTCTCCACCGCCGGCAGCTCACCCTTCTTTACTTTTTCGGCAAACATCGGATTTTCATGGAATTTAAGTTTTTTACCCGTCTCTTTTTCGTACTTGTCTAATTCGAGCTGCTGGGGATAATCTGTCTTAATACCCTTGGGATCTGCGACCGTAGACCACTGGGCTGCCATCGCCACAGAGCCGATTGACAAGGATAGAATAAAAATCATGCATGTAACAAACACAACATTTTTTGCGAAAAATTTTTCCCGTTTTTTCATTTTCATTCAAACCCCCTCCTTTTATAAAAATTAAAAGTAATGAATTCTTTAGCGTGGCTTAGGCATTGCCACCTGGCATGGATAACCCTGGAATTCACTATTGGTAAATTTCAGATACAATACCCGCATTTCGTTTGATTTTAATAATAATAGAGTGGGATAAAGATACTCAGCGATATCTATCGCAACCACCATGGTAATTTCGTTTTTTAAACTTATTAGATATAATATTTCGAGTCAAGCAATATTTAATGTATATTTTTTCGCTTTTCGTAATTTTTTTAATATTTTTCTTGACAAATCCTTTCTGGAATAAGTAAAAAAATAAAATCTCTACACTTTCTTCTTCTAAGGAGACAATCAATAAAATGAAAAATTCTTCGATAGAAAAAATGAGACAGAAAGAATATACACCGGATAATATTGATAAAAAAATAGTTGCCGAACTCCAAAAAAATGGCAGGACGCCCTATAAAATCATTGCTAAAAAATTGAACCTCTCCGATGGCACCATTCGCTTGCGTACCGCGAGAATGATCGAGAATAATTTCCTCAAAATTTCCGCTTCCGTGAATCCTTTTTTTTACGAAAACAGCATCACGGCAATCATCGGAATGAAACTGGAAAGAAGAGATTATAAAAAAATAATGCAAAAGATCTCGCGGATTAACGGCGTAAAATCGGTCGTTAATCTAGCGGGAAGATACGATATTCTTGTTGAAGTGTTTTTCAATTCACGGGAGGAACTGAAATCATTTCTCGTGGAAGATATGAACAAGGTTGGCAGAATCCTATCCTCGGAAACGTTTATCTTTCTGGATGCGATCAATAAATGGGTAGCGTTTTTCTGAAATTGATTTTGTAAACAACAGAAAAAGGCCTTAATATGAAGATGAAGACGCTTGTCAAATCAAAACCGGAGCCCGGTATCTGGTTGGAAGAGGTGCCGATTCCCGAGGTTGGAATCGATGATGTTTTGATTCGAATTCACAAGACAGCGATATGCGGCACGGATGTCCATATCTACAACTGGAATGAATGGGCTCAGCGGACGATACCGGTCCCTCTGCAGGTGGGACACGAGTTTGTTGGAACTGTGGTAGAAATAGGCAGCAATGTCCATGACTTCAAGCCGGGTGATCTCGTTTCCGGTGAAGGGCACTTGGTGTGCGGTCGCTGCCGCAACTGTTTGGCGGGTCGCCGGCATCTTTGCATGAAAACCAGCGGCGTAGGGGTTAATCGGCCCGGTGCTTTTGCTGAATATCTTTCTATCCCTGTCACCAACGTATGGTTATGTGATCCCACCATTCCCATGGATATCCTTGCCTGCTTTGATCCATTGGGCAATGCAACCCACACGGCACTCTCTTTTGATGTCCTGGGCGAGGATGTTTTGATTACAGGGGCTGGGCCGATTGGTTGCATGGCAACCGCTATTGCCAGGCATGCCGGCGCACGTTATGTGGTCGTCACCGACATAAATCCCTACCGTTTAAAACTGGCCCAAAAGATGGGGGCCACATTGACCCTGGATATGCGTTCAAGCGCAATCGAGGAGGCCCAGAAAAAACTAGGCATGAAAGAAGGCTTTGATGTCGGCATGGAGATGTCGGGCAATCCGGATGCGCTCCGTTCCATGTTATTCAATATGTGTCATGGCGGAAAGATTGCCCTCCTGGGCATATTCGCGCAAGAAACAGCCATCGATTGGGACCTTGTCGTTTTTAGTGGCCTTACCATCAAAGGGATTTACGGTCGAGAAATGTATGAAACTTGGTATAAAATGACCGTCATGATCCAGTCGGGTCTGGATATCGCACCTGTTATTACGCACCGTTTCCATTATTCGGAGTATGAAAAGGGCTTCGAGGTGATGTGCTCCGGGCAATCCGGGAAAGTGATTTTAAACTGGATCGACACGTAATACCCCAATGCTGTGATCATTTGTCTTACGGAGGGGGATCGTCATGTATGGCAAATTAATGAAGAATGAGATATTTTTTTTCGCCAATACGGAAAAGACCAAATCGCACTCGCTCTCGGACACCATGGCACAAAGAACACTGAGAAGTATATCCAGATGGCAGCTGACACATTAAAGCCGTTCTACAGGCGGGAAAAATTTGAGAAGACGACCGTCCATAAACTGGCCCCAGGAAAAAAGAGAAGATAAATTATCATGTTATATCAATATGTTCTAATCTACCCGTGATAATCCTACCTTCACACGGTAGAAGTCACTGGTTCAAATCCAGTACCGCCTACCAAATAACATAAAGGGCTTACAAGTAGATATCTTGTAAGCCCTTTTTTAATGGGGTTTTAAGTGGTGTGATTTCCGTAAACCATCATTTTATAAGGGTTAAGTCGTTAGTTTTTGCGTTACATTACACTATGAATCGAAATTAAAAAGACAGATCATTTTTTGTGTAAGGTTTCAGAAGTTAATACGACGTATCAGATAACTGTCATAGTTTACCCTTGGGGGAATATCCAGGCAATGACGCTATCCCTACGATATTGCATATTATAACAACTCATTATCTATGCTTTGCCATGTTGTTTATGCAACCATAGGGTTTAATTAAACCTGAAGGATCAATGGGGTCAATCATGAAAACAAACAAACGAACAATACATGTTGTCTTATGGGTTTGTTTATTCTGGGGAGCTACGGTTTTTTTAGCGCCGGGCCGGTCCAACGCTACAGTGGATCATGGCATTTATGCTGAGCTACTTGAAAAATACACTCAAAATGGTTCGGTAAACTACCAGGGTTTTAAAAATGCGGAGATCAAGCTTGATCAATATCTCGAGGTTCTCGAGAAGACCGATGTAAAGAAGCTTTCTCGTGACGAGCGCTTTGCATTTTATGTCAACGCTTACAATGCATGGACAATAAAATTGATCCTTGCCGGTTATCCCGGAATTGAATCCATAAAGGATCTGGGTAGCTTCTTTAAAAGCCCGTGGAAAAAGCAACTCGTCCGGATCGATGGGGATATCGTAACATTGGATCATATCGAGCATGATATACTTCGCCCCGGCTTTAAAGACCCACGGGTTCATTTTGCCATAAATTGTGCAGCTAAATCGTGTCCTCCGCTAAGGCCTGAACCCTATCGCGCGGACATTCTGGAGCAGCAACTGGATGAAATGGCGCGGGCATTTGTCAATGATTTCCGGCAATATCGTCTTGAGGGGCGAACGCTTTACGTAAGCAGCATATTTAAATGGTTTTCAGAAGATTTCAATGACGATGTTGTCGGTTTCTTTTTGAAATATGCCCGGGAAGACCTAAAAAAACAGTTGGAAGACAACCAAAGTAAAATCAAAATAAAATACCTGGACTATGATTGGTCGCTTAACGGAAAATAGGATGGTTCTCAAGCGAAAAAAGTACTATACAATAAAGCAGTCTTGGGTTTTGACAGTTAACGAGCATATATGGATGAACTATTTCACTCTTGAAACCGCACAAACCCGATTAATAATTTTAAACTCAAGGAGTTATCGATGTTGAATTCTTTATGGATATTGATCGTCCTGATGCTTGTGGTTGCCTTTCCGCCACTGACCCATGCAGCAGATGGCGGAGCCATCGATTGGTTTGGACTGATCTTGGGATTGTTTGGCGGACTGGCATTGTTCCTGGCCGGTCTTGATCAGCTGTCCGAAGGGTTGACAAAACTGGCAGGCAATACCTTAAAAACCATGTTATCCAAGCTGACCACCAATAGGATTATGGGATCTATCACCGGTGCTGCTGTGACAGGGTTGCTCAATTCGTCTTCTGTTACCACCGTTCTTGTGGTCAGTTTTGTTACGGCAGGTGTAATGAGCCTCCAGCAGTCGATCAGTGTGATCATGGGAGCCAACATCGGATCCACCGTAACCGCTCAGATCCTGGCTTTTAATGTATCCCGATATGCCCTTTTGCCCGTAATCATCGGTTTTTTTATGATGTTTATGGCCAAACGGTCGACGATTCGAAACTGGGGCATGATGATCATGGGACTGGGCATGGTATTTTTTGGTATGTCCATGATGGGGGATGCCATGTATCCCTTGCGTGGTTTCCAGCCTTTTCTTGACATGCTGCAGAAAATGGAAAATCCTCTGCTTGGGATTCTTGCCGGTGCCGTGTTTACCGGACTTGTTCAATCCTCGGCTGCAACCGTGGGGATTGCCATTGCCATGGCTGCCGGCGGCCTGTTGAGTTTAGAGGCCGGGATTGGTCTGGCCTTGGGGGCTAATATCGGAACCTGTGTAACAGCATTGATGGCTGCTATAGGAAAACCGCCTGAGGCGGTTCGGGTGGCTATGGTCCATGTGGCCTTCAACGTAATAGGCGTGCTCATCTGGCTACCGTTTATTTCGGAATTGGCCAGCCTGGCACAGGTCTTGTCGCCGGCCAGCCAGAACCTTGCCGGTGCTGCCGGAATTGCTTCCCAGGTTCCCCGGCAGATTGCCAATGCCAATACCATTTTCAATGTATTCAACACACTTCTGTTTTTACCGTTTACCGCCTTTTTCGCCCTGCTGGCCAGATGGCTAATCAAGGATCGCCACACACCTGAAAAAATCATAGAACCGATATTTCTTGATGATTCACTGCTGGAGGTGTCCGCCCTATCGTTAGATGCCGTTAGAAAGGAGCTGGGCAGGACTGCCGGTATTGTATTGGAAATGATGGACAGGTTTCGTGATTCATTTACGAAAAATGATTTTGAAGCCCTGCAGAACCTGGTGAATGAAAACAAAAAAATTGATATTCTGGGGCGTGCGATCACGAAATATTTAGGAAAAATCCGGTCCGGTGCCTTGTCGGAAAAAGAAAGTCTGGAGCATCAGCACCTGATGACCTGTGCCATCACCCTTGAGAATATGGGCGATGTTATAAAAAACGATTTGATCGAGATCGCAGACCGGGCCCGGAATTTGAACTACCAACGCAGTGAAAAAAGCAAGGAAATGCTCAGGAATATCTATCACCAGGTTCGTAAGGCCGTAGCACTGCTGATCCCTATACTGGAGGGAAAAGACCTGGACAGTGCAGAGCAGATCATAGCGTTGAAACCGGTTATCCTGGAAATGGAAAAAGCATTTATCCACAGGAAATCGGAGCGACTGGCCTCGACCACGCCCGATGCCTTGAAATATGCCCGTATAGAAGTATCTACTTTAGATAAACTGCAAAGAATGTACAGCCTGTGCAAACGGGTGGCCAATATCCATCTCTATGACGTTGTCTGATAGTTCTTTGATTCTATTGGCTTTTCATGTCTTTAAACATGTGCCATGTTGCTTATACAACTATGGAGTTTATTCTTCTTCACGATCGATAACCGCTTTGGCCATTTTGAGAAGTTTCAGAAGGTTTCCTCCAGCCTTAATCTTTCCGGTGAGCAAAGCCCTAATTGGACCAACCTGCCCGCTGGTGAGCTCCGCCAGTTCATCAAAACCGGCGGCCACATAAGCGGATCGCTTTTTTACGGCACCGTCTTGTATCTCTATTGCACCCTTATCAAAAAAGACAGTGGCCGCTATATTGGCCCCTGTTTCCCTCACCACCAAACTGCCCCTTATCTTCTTGATACTATCCCACACTTTCGGGTTTTCCATATTTCTGTCAATAAGGGATTTAATGGTCCAACCGAGACCGTTCAGGTCCTCGCCTCTCACCTTTACTTCACCCATTTTTTACTCCGTTTCACTCGATGCCAGACGCTTAATACGGTGCAGCAATACCTGCCAACTGATCTCAAAAAACCTCGCCAAAAAGCTATTCCCCGAGATATTCATTCTCAAAGGAACTAATTGAATTGGCGACCGCTCGGATAAATTTAGCGTTCCGCATAATCTTGGACATGTCTCCTTTTAGCTTGAGTATCCCCCTTACAACACCTTCTATAAAGTCTTTCTCCCCTTTAACCACCGGCTTGAAGTTTGCGTATAAGCCAATGACAAAGAAGCCTGCGTCTACTTCTGAAGGGTCTTTAACCAGGCGAGCATCCGAACATTTTCCAGCTGCAGCCTCTAAATAAACATACGTCGTCTGGTCCAATCCATCCCCGGGCTGTAGCTCAAATATAAAGTTCCCGTTAAAGTCTACCCCCCAGTTTTTCCCGGTCTTCTCGACCGCGGGATCATTATTAAGTGCATTTTTCCATTCGTCACACCATGCATTGGAAGGATAAAGTGCCATTTTTTTGCCCTCTCTTTTTGAATTGGTTTAAATTTTAATAAGTGTTTACATGCCCAGGAACCGGCTGACTTAATCAAAGGGTTTTCAAATCATACCAATATCGTGCGTTCTCAATGGTTTTAAGCCCTTTGCCACCCATCCACAACCCAATCACCTTCTGATCGCGCCAAAATTTTTCGATATCCCCTTCTCGGGAATACCCATATGAGCCCATGTAATCCATGGCCCGACTGCAGGCCCGCTCAACAGCATTCGTTGCATGAATGGACAACCCTCTGGTTTTCAATGCAAACCGCTCATCCCAAGGATCCCATCCGTATATTTCCGGATGATCAATCTCGCGGGTATAAGCCCAAAGCCAAGCTGATGTTGATTCGATGGACATGGTCAAGTCACAAAGCATCTCAGCCACAATGCTGTGTTCTTTAAGGGGTTTACCTGCTACGACACGGGTTGTGGTATAATCTTTTATGATTTCGTACACCGCTTTCATTACACCGACGCACATGGCCGTGGATGCCATACTGCCAATCGTGATGGCTCGCTTCCAGTATTTCAGGTCATCACCGGGTCCGTGAAAGCGATACCGCTTCGGCACTCTCACGTTATCAAACCAGATGTCCGTGTTCATATCCGCACTCATGCCACATTTTTGGTAAGCGCTACCGACTTTCAGACCTTTTGTGTCTGCCGGAACCAGAATCAGGGCAAAGTCGTCAGGGTCGGTTGATCCGAGTTTGGTGGTACATATGACGGTATAAAGATCGCCCACCTTTCCTGAATTCGTCGGCCACATCTTAGCGCCATTGATGACCCACTCATCGCCGTCAAGCGTCGCAGTTGTCTGGATAGTTTTGCCCTTCACCTGACCGATATTTTCGATGTCTGCACCACCGCCAGGTTCTGTCATTGCATGGCAGCCGACGTAAAGTTCCTCGCCGCAAAACTTGGGCCCGAATTCTTCCAGCAACTCCATATTCCGATGCGGTTTGAACATAATCGGCATCAATCCCCAGGTGGAACAGAGAGCCGCAACCGCAAATCCCGCGTCAATTCTGGCAAGTTCCTCGCCTAAAACGTTGACAAAGGCCATTGGATCCGGCATGTCGGCACCCCCGACCTCAAACGGAAAAAACGCCGAATTGAGCCCCAGGTCTACCAGCACCTCTTTCAGAAGCGGCTCTATCAGCTTATGGTTACGCCAATCCTCGTCCACTTCCCGCCGTATTGGGAGATAGCGTTCTTTACCCCATTTCCGGATCTCTTTACCCATATCCGTTACAAAACTTGAAACCCATTCCTCGGGGCGAATGAAATTGTCTATTGTTGGCATGCTTCTCTCCTTTTTTTGCTTCCGGTTAATCTTAAGCTACTCTGCCGGGGATATAGTCTCGATGTTCTCTGCCAGCGTTGCAGACGAAGGCAAACACCTTGGTTTCCTTTTTGGCGAACAATTCAAATTCCCGTTTTAAATTCGCCATCTCCATCTGACATACCGGGCAACCCTGGTAGCGTAAGAACACTAAAACTGCCGGTTTGTTTTTTAATCACTCAAACATGCAGCCTGGAAATTATTTAAAAAAATTTTCCCCTTCCTATGGTAGATCAACCCTCATCCACAGATTTGCAACTTTTCCGGTTTCTCACCGCTTTCACCCCGAATAAGGGTGTATTCCAGAAATCCCGGATAGAACTCGACCACCTCATATTCCATCACACCCGTTATTTCGTTTGGAAGTCCACGAAGGATGCCGTTATACATCAGATCTTTCAGCAGCCTGTTAAGGGATGCGTCTTCAAGATCAGTACGGGCTTTTATTTCATCAATGCTTAAAAAGAGCTTATCATAGTATGTTTTGTCAATAAACCGGGCCTGTTCTTCACTGACAAACAGTTTGATCATTTCTATATGTACGGCGGTTATCTGGACAGGAATAACGCCTGATTCAAGCATTTTATTAATTACATTAATCCAGAGTTGTTCAGATTCAGCCATCGGGCATAAATCCTTTTGTTATTTTTGAATTATAACCCTTATTGAGGGTTAGATATACGTAAATTTTGTCCAAAACGCCTTGTCGTCTTTCTGCCAGTCAGGGCCAAAGCGTTTCTCATAAAATGCGCCTAACCTGTCATACCACCGCCACCAGGTGCTTTTACCCTTTTCCTCAGCTTCTAATATATCATTCAGATAAGAGACAATATCTATCATTTCAGGCTTTGGAACAAAAAAGGCTGCCCCATTTTTGTGTGATTTTACAATATTGTCAGGGCTGAGAGCAGCAGCAGTCAGCATGACGCTTGTCACTTTCTCCTTATTAGCAATATTTAAGAGCTCATACCCATTCACACCCATGATATCCAGGATAGCCAAATCAAAATATTCTGATTCAAGCAGAATTTTGCCTTCATCAAAAGTGGTCGCTGTTACAACATTGCACATGGTCAGCAAATCTTCCAACACTTCTAATATATCAGACTCATCATCCACAATGAGAATTTTTTTGCCATCTAATAAGTCTTTTTTTTCCATACAAATCCTCCCATATCATACTGTTCCTTGACCTCGCTACAGGATATAAAGGCCTCTTGAGATAGCAAGGAATTCCCTGCCGGTATTACTTCGATAAATCGGACTTCTAAAAAAATAGGGGTCTTGAGTCAAGCCCGGCGAAAATATTCCATGGCATACAGCATTAAAAAAGTAGGCATACCAGTGGGTCTGTCGAGGCTTTTTGCGAACCCTTGCTCCGCAAGAGATCGGTGCAGATCGAGATAAAAATCGCTCAATTCAGGTCAAAGTTATCCTCCCGCCACAAGCGGAAATATTGAAATAGCTGCACCCTGTTCAAGCCTTGTTTCCAATCCATCCAGGTCAACGTGGAATTCACCCTTTTTTGCCATGGCATCTGAAATATGCAGAAATGGTTTTACAAAAACCCTGATCATCTCTATCCGTTACTCCCCAAGGTATTCTGATTCAAAGGAGCTTATTGAATCTGCCAGCCCCCTGATGAACTGGGCATTTCGCATGATCTTGGCCATATCGCCCTTAAGTGTAAAGAGACCTCGTAACAAGCCCTCAATAAAATCTGTTTCTCCCTTGGCAACTTTTTTGTACTCTTCATATTGCCCCGGACAGACAAATCCGGCATCTACCTCTGAAAGATCATTAATGATACGTGAATCTAAGGCCTGGCCCCCTTTTACGTCTAAATAAACATATGTTTTTTGGGTCAGGCCCCCACTTGGCAGCAACTCAAATACCATGGAGCCATTAAAATCAACGCCCCAGACTTTTCCTTTTTCAACACACTTGGGGCTATTGTTTATTGCCTTTTTCCATTCTTCACACCATTCGTTGGATGGGTACAGAACTGCCATTTTATTTTTTCTCCTTATTCATTTTTTCTATTTCTTCATCCCGTAATTGTTTCTTGAAAAGTTTCTCGGAAACGGTAAGGGGCAGACTCTCCCTGAATTCAATAAACTTTGGAACCGCATAGGGCGGAAGTTTTTCTCTGCAATATGTGATGATATCATCAGCGGTAAGTTTATCCTTGTAATTTTCCTTTGCAACCAGGAAGGCCTTTATTCTTTCACTTCCATAACGTTCCGGATCGGGTATGCCGATGGCACATGCCTGGGCCACTCCGGGATGTTCAAACAAAACAGTGTCAACGGTTGTTGAATAAACCTTAAATCCGGAGATATTGATCATATCTTTATCCCTGTCCACAAGAAAAAAGTACCCGTCTTTATCCATTTTGCAAAAATCACCCGTGGGAAGCCAGCCGCCTTTTAACCCGGAACCGGGCGTAGGCCAGTACCCCTTCATCACTTGCGGACCCCGAATATACAATTCCCCCACCTCACCAACCGGAACCTCCTCGCCGGTTTCCGTGTCTATTAATTTACTTTCAGTATCAACAGCCGGAACCCCTATCGACCCTGCTTTTTCAAAGGGCATAAACCCGGTAATCTTGGCAAAACTCGAAAGGTTGAAATGCGTTAGAGGCCCTGTTTCCGTAAGACCGTAGGCTTCAGTTATCGGCATGCCGGTTTCTTTCCTGAATGCCTTGGTTACTTCCGTTGGAAGAGGGGCTGCACCTGAAGTGAACGTGGTATTTGTTCTTCCAATTTTGTTCTCCACAAGCTTCATGTATTGAGTGGGAACCAGGGGCGCCATAAACGGACGATATTTTTTAAGATACCCTATAATCACGTCGATATTTCTCGTATCCGGGACCATTAACATCTGAAGCCCCCAGTTTACCGCTGTACGCACGCACCAGTGTCCGTAGATATGAAACGTCGGTAACGCCAGCAGCATGGAAGACTTGTCCTTGATTCCATCTTGTAACGGCCCCAGAGCCCAGGGTAGAGACTGCAATGTATTTGTGGTTAAGTTGTGATGGGTGAGCATAACCCCTTTTGGTTTTCCTGTGGCACCTCCTGTGAATGCGAGCACGGCCAGATCTTCCAAGGGGTCTATTTCAACAGATAGCGGATCAGGCTCATATCTTGATATCAATTCGCGCAGCTGAATCGCCCCGGATACCTCTTTGAGATCAGGCTCATTTGCAGAGAAATCTTCTACAGAGGTAACAATGATTGTTTTAAGATTTGTTTTATCCTTTATTGAATCGATCAGTTCAAAGGATTTGTCCGAACAAATGATTGTTTCGGCCCCTGATTCCCCTATTTCCCAGATCAGATCGTGGGCCTTGTGCAGTAAACTGCAAGGGACATGTGCGGCACCCGTTTTCAGGATGGCGTAGTCGCTTATGACAAATTGGGGAGATGTGGGAAGTATGGTTGCAACCTTATCTCCTTTTTTAACGCCTGAATCCGCCAGAGCATTTGCCAGTTTGCCCACATAAACACCCATCTCTTTCCAGGTAATCTTTCTTCCCAGGTAATCACAGGCATTTTTTTTAGGGCTTCGCGCTACTGTGTTATCAAAGAAGCTGAACAAGGGCACTTCAGGATAAGGCTTCATTGTTTTAACCAGCTTAAAAGGCCCTAATTTATATCCATTGAGCCAGTGGCTGCCATCATAGTCACTCATCTTAAATTTACTCCCTATTTTTTAAATCAATTTATCCAAACCCAGTTCAGTCAGAACTTCTAAAGTGGGCCTTCCTGTTGCTTTATCCCACCCTCTAAAGTCATAATAGGCATCCAGGAGCGGTTCGAGATCGACAACCAGTCCCTCGGCCGGTCCATCGGCTAACGGTTCTTCGGTCAAGCGTTTTGGCAGCCTGTCGTCCGCTCTGGTGCAGCCCTCTCTTACATTAAAAAGCCGCGCAAGATTGTAAATTCTCTCTCCTGCTTTCCTGAAAGTTGCGACATCAAAGTCCCAACCGGTTGCACTGGCAATAATCGGTGTAATATCCTCGGCCATCAAAGCCATTCCCATAAACTTGCAGACACCCACTGCATCAAAAACCGTCAGCGCATCTTCCAGATCTTTGACGATCTTGGCCTCTTCCGGATTTTCAACCCTGGCATCTTCGATGACACTGTTTTCAACAACCAGTAAGGGTATATCCATAAAAGTC
>Ga0164315_10003082_pt1 | contig 12870 bp, 10 predicted proteins | sample GuaBasSedimGuay6_FD_113737 | JGI IMG/M metagenome (GOLD analysis project Ga0164315, IMG submission 113737) | Subseafloor sediment microbial communities from Guaymas Basin, Gulf of California, Mexico - Guay6, Core 4569-2, 0-3 cm | ecosystem: Environmental > Aquatic > Marine > Hydrothermal vents... | reverse complement strand
CTGATTGATAAATCATATTCTATTGGCGGGTTGATGACCCAGCTGGATAGAACTTTTCCAACCAATAATTGTGATTTATGTACAATATCCCCCCACTTATCTGAAGATACAAGACAGATCCATCTGGATCTGAAACCCATGACCCAGCTTGAGGAATTAACGGGTGAGGCCGGCAATTTTATAGCCACACTGGTTACTGAACCAAGATATATTGATATGGACAAATGCACGGCATGCGGAGAGTGTTATAAACATTTTCCCGAAGCCGTTCGATTTACCCCGGGACTTGATCCCCGGGCTCCGACCTGTATGCGGTATCCCCAGGCAATACCATATTCCTTTTCCATTGATATGGAAAAAATAACCGATATAAAAGCTTTGCAAAAAGTCTGCAAGGCAGATGCGATTTTACCCGATGACACCCAGAAGAAAACAATGATTGAAGCTGCATCAATTGTCTTGAGTACGGGTGCAGACTTGTTTGACCCATCTGTATTGGATAATTTTGGCAGCGGACAATTTGATAATGTTGTTACGGGGTTGGAATATGAAAGGATTATGTCGGCCTCGGGACCTTTTCAGGGAGATCTTGTCAGGGTATCCGATAGAAAACGACCCAAAAAGGTGGCATGGATTCAATGTGTCGGATCAAGGGGGATTAATAAGGCAGATGTTCCCTATTGCTCAGGTGTTTGCTGCATGTATGCGTTAAAAGAAGCCATGGTTACAAAAGAGCGCTTTGCCGAAAGTATCGAAGCCACCATTTTTTATATTGATATGCGGACCTATGGCAAGGATTATGAACTTTTCTTTAACCGGGCAAAAAATGACTATGGCATCAGAATGATTCGATGTCGCCCCCATTCCATTGTTGAAGACGGCAAGACCAGAAACCTTTCCATTACCTATGCCCTGGAAGAAGAAGCGCTTCAGACAACAGAAGAATTTGATATGGTAGTGCTTTCAACAGGATTCAGAATTCCCAAAGCAACTATTGATCTTGCCGGAAAGCTGGGCATTGAGTTAAATTCCCATAATTTTGCAAAAACCGATCATTTTAACACAGTACAGACATCAAGGCCTGGGGTGTATGTCTGTGGTGTGGTTGAAAGTCCGAAAGACATCCCTGAAACAATGGTTCAGGCAAGTGCCGCCGCCAGTATGGCTGCCTCTGATCTTCCCTGTGTGGTGGATGAAAGTGAAACTGAAGACGAATTTATGCCGGAACAGGATGTTTCAGGGAAAGAACCCAGAATTGGTGTTTTTATCTGTGACTGCGGACTGGAGATCGGGGGTGTGGTGGATGTTGACAAAATGGTTGCATTGGCCAAAACTCGACCCGATGTTGTTGTGTCCCAGGCCGTTGGATACGGCTGCAGCAGTGATTCCATGAGTGTGATTGAAGCATCTATTAAAACCAATAACTTAAACCGGATTGTCATTGGCGGATGTTCACCCAGAACCCATGAAACTAAATTTCAGGATCTGATGCGCCGGGCCGGATTAAATAAATATTTGGTGGAAATCGTCAATTTAAGGGATCAGAATACCTGGGTGCATTTCAGACAACCCAAAGAAGCCTTAGACAAGGCCCTTAAACTCCTTCAGATTGGCATCAGCGGGGTTAGAAAAAGTCGCCCCCTCATGGATCAGACGCTTCCCATGAATCAGAATGCCCTGGTTGTGGGTGGCGGGGTCACTGGAATGACGGCGGCCCTTCAACTGGCAAATCAGGGAATTAAAGTCTACCTTGTGGAAAGGGATTCAGTTCTGGGCGGGTTGGCAAAGTCCATCCGAAAAACAATAGAAGGGGATGACGTGGGACCATTCATGGCTCAATTAATGGATGACGTGTCAGCCCATGAAAATGTTCAGGTATTGACAAAGTCCATCATCGTTGATCATTCCGGGGTTCCTGGACGGTTTACAACGGGTATCCAGACGGGTCTGAGAATGAACTATATGCAATTGAATCACGGGGTGACCATTTTTGCCACAGGCGCCCTGGCAAACCGTCCTGATGTCTATGGTCTTGGAACCCATGTCGATATTGGAACCCAGCTTGAACTGGATGCATTGATTGAAGATGAATTTGAAAAAATAAAGGCCATGAATACTGTGGTCATGATACAGTGTGCAGGTTCAAGGGAACCTGACAACCCGAATTGTTCCAGAGTCTGCTGCCAGGCAGCCATAAAAAATGCCCTGCGTATAAAAGCCATTAATCCTGATGTACAGATTTATATTTTATACAGGGATATTCGTACTTATGGATTCTACGAAGATTATTATCAGGAAGCCAGAAATCTGGATATAAAATTCATACGGTTTTCCCTGGACAACAAACCCGAAACCTGGATTGAAAATGACCAGGTGTCTGTTTTTGTGGATGATGTTATCCTTGGCAGAAAAATTCAGATTGAAACAGATTATCTTGCTTTGAGCACGGGGATGATAGCTGACGATGAAACCACGGAAGATCTGGCCATGATGTTTCATCTGCCCAGAACTCTGGATCATTATTTTCTTGAGGATCATGTGAAACTCAGACCCATTGACATGTCTGTCCGGGGGATTTTCATTGCAGGGACAACGCATTCTCCTAAGACAATAAAGGAAAGTATTACCCAGGCCTATGCGGTCGCCGGGCGGGCGCAAACCATGCTGGCTAAAAAACAAATTAACCTGGGGGCTGCCATTGCCAAGGTAGACGAAACTAAATGTGCTGCCTGCCTGATCTGTGTTCGGGCCTGTCCTTTCAGTATTCCCTTTATTAACGAGGATGGCTATTCACAGATTGATCCTGCCAAATGTCAGGGATGTGGCGTTTGTGCTGCAGATTGTCCGGCAAAGGCCATCCAGCTGCTGGCCTACGAAGATGATCAAATTCTGGCTAAACTAGATGGCTTGTTTGGAGGGCTGAACTAATGGAAAATTTTGAACCGGAAATTGTTGCATTCTGCTGTCATTACTGCGCCTATACGGCTGCTGATATGGCAGGCAGCAAAAGGATATCCTATCCTGCAAACGTAAAAATCATTCGTGTTCCCTGCACTGGGAAAGTGGATGCGATTCATATTATGAAAGCATTTGAAAAAGGAGCTGATGGCGTTTACGTGGCAGGATGTCTTGAAGGGGACTGCCATTTTAAAAATGGGAATACCCGGGCCAGTCACAGAGTAGAACACGTCCAAAAGATTCTGGAGGATCTTGGCTGGGAAAAAGGGCGTGTGGCAATGATCAATATGTCGGCAGGAATGGGTGAGCGTTTTGCCGGCACTGCGCTTGAATTTACAGAAAAAATTAAAGCCCTGGGACCCAGTCCCATTAAAATAACCAATACAGATAAGCATCATAAGACAATTGGCTGATGATAAAATCTTTGGAGAAGAGAATATGATAACTGCAGAGCAAAAACCATTAAATGAAATTATAAACTATATTTCACCCTATGACCGAATTATTCTGGTGGGCTGTAATGAATGTGTGACCGTATGTGCAGCCGGTGGAAGAAAAGAGGTCGGTCTTCTGGCATCCGCTATTAACCTGCATTTTTTGCAACAGGGCCGGACGATTGAAATCAAGGAAATTACGCTTGAAAGGCAATGCGATCCTGAATATGTGGAAGAACTTGTATCAGAAATTGACAGAGTTGATGCCGTTGTTTCCATGGCTTGTGGATGCGGTGTTCAAAGCGTTGCCGAAAGGTATAAGGAAACGCCCGTGTTTCCTGCCGTAAATACAAAATTTATGGGTGCATCAATTTCCCAGGGAATCTGGGCGGAAAGATGCCAGGGTTGCGGTGACTGCCTGTTGGGAATTACGGGCGGTATATGCCCTGTGGCAAGATGTTCCAAACATCTGCTCAACGGCCCCTGTGGCGGGACATCCAATGGTATGTGTGAAATAGCGCCAGATGTTGATTGTGCCTGGTGTTTGATCTGGGAAAGATTAAAGGCCCTTGGAATGGAAAAACGGTATGAAGAAATTATGGAAGCAAAAGACTTTCGACCGGCTGGCGGCGGTGGACCCAGAAAAATAGTTAGAGAGGATTTGTTATTATGAAAACTGAAAGCAAACTGGAAAAAGTATTGGCATCTGGAGCCCTTGCCGTGACCTCTGAAGTCGGTCCTCCCCGGGGTGCACTTCCTGATAAGGTAAGGCAAAAAGCAAATCTTATAAAAGATCATGTTGATGCTATCAATGTAACAGACAACCAGACTGCCATGGTGAGAATGTCCAGTTGGGCAGGCTGTGCGATTATTAAACAGATGGGGCTTGATCCCATTTTGCAGATGGTCACAAGGGACAGAAATCGCCTGGCTATGCAAAGCGATATTATTGGTGCCTATTCCCTGGGTATTAATACCATGATGTGTCTGTCCGGCGATCATGCAAAGTTCGGTGATCATCCCATGGCCAAGGGGGTATTTGATCTTGATTCCATTCAATTGGTTCAGACGGTTAAAAAAATGAGGGATGAAGGCAAATTCCAGGGTGGTGCAGACATTAATACACCACCTAAAATGTTTATCGGGGCTGCAGCCAATCCCTTTGCCGATCCTTTTGAACTCAGGGTTATGCGTCTTGCCAAAAAAATAAAAGCAGGTGCGAATTTTATTCAGACCCAGTGCATTTTTAATCTGGATAAGTTTGAAAAATATATGGAAATGATGTGTGACAGGGGGCTTGATGAACAGGTGCATCTCCTGGCAGGAATCACTCCCATGAAATCAGCCGGTATGGCAAGATATATGAAAAACAAGGTGCCGGGCATGGATGTTCCAGATGAAGTGATCAAACGCATGGCAGGCGTTTCAAAGGAAGAACAGCCTGAAGAAGGTATTAAAATAGCCATAGAATCCATTGAAAGGTTGAAACAGATTAAAGGTGTACATGGCTTTCATATCATGGCCATTGAATGGGAAGAAAAAGTTCCCCAGATTATAGAAAAAGCAGGATTGTTCCCCAGGCCTGTGGTATAAAATAAAAATAAGCCATTAAGATAAAAAAAGGAGTAATAATAATGAGCGAAAAACAACTTGTTTTAGTCGTGGATGATGATCCCGATCTGGTGGAAGCGGTTTCCATGAAATTGGAATCTATGGAGTATAGAGTTGCCAAGGCTTATGATGGTGAAGAAGCCATGGAAAAAATAAAAGAAGAAAAACCTGCTCTGGTTATCCTTGATGTAATGATGCCAAGAAAGAATGGCTGGGAAGTATGTAATGATATTAAAAAGAATGATGCCTTGAAAAATATTGTCGTCGTTCTTTTGACGGCCGTGGCAGATTCCGTAAAAACAACCAGCTATACCCATCATGATGGTAAAACCACCCTGGCTGACGATTATGTTCCAAAGCCCATTGATCTTGATAAATTAATGGAAATTGTCGGAGACCATTGCAATAGATAGTATTTGTTGTCAAAACCCTTATTGAATTGAAAAAACAGCCATTCCGGGAAAGATTTTTTTATCTTTCCCGGAATGGCTATGATAACAAATGATATAATCTGTCGGATCTTGGGATTATGAAGCAAATAAAAATAAATGGAATTCGTCTGAATAAAAATTATATTCAGGTGACTCAGGATGATATTGACGGACAGAATCACTCTCCATTTTATCAGACCATGGAATCCAACAGGATTAATATGGTGTTTATGACCTTGAACACCATGGACGAAAGCTCTTTTATTTCAGGAACTATTGCATCAAAAAATTTCAGACGGTTTGCCCATCAGGATGGATACGGGGAAAAGCACTGGAATGTCAGTATCATATCAATCTATCCTCATAATTATAACTTGCGCTTATTGGGTTATCTTTTGTCGCTTCTGGGAAGACATAAATTATCATTCCGGCACATGGCATGTTCAAATGCCATGCTGACGTTTGTTATAGAGCAGGAAAATTGTGATGGTTTTCTTGAGATGCTTTCAGCCGGTTTTGATCTGCCCGAATCCCATGTACCTTTTGAGCAGGGTGAAAATGATGAACTGACACAATTTTTAAAGAAAAAATATCCTGAAACCCGTGCAACATATATTGAAGAAAAAATAAAAACCTATGGTATTGCGCTGGTAACAGATCTGAACCTCGGTTCTTATATTTTTTCTTTTGACCATCTGGCCAAAATCAGGCAGGAGATCCCATCCATGGAAGATAAAGAAAATAAGTTTTTTTATACGGCAGCTTATATGAACCCGCAAAAAAAAATTTGTTTTTTTATATTGACCGGAAAATCACTGGGGATTGCTGCTCATAAAACCTGTACGGCAGAATTGCTCAGTTTTCACGGCCCCCATTTTGGTGACCGGCATAGTATTATCAGCCGGGCATTGAATTGTCTTTCCCAAAAATTCATCCCCGTATTGCGGGCAGACTGCACGGGGGCCAGTATTGGGATTATTCTGCCTGAAGGTAGGGGAAAAGAGGCAAGACAGGCGTTGATGGATGTCTTTGAAATCCCATAAATAGATCAATGATGTTTATTTGCCTGTCAGTTAAAATTGTTTTGCAGGAACAAGGAATAATTTGAGGATGAAATAGTGTGAAAAAAAATCTGGACATATCAGAAGATGAAATGTATTGGCGCACCAGGATATTTGATTCCCTGTCATATCCAAGTGTTGTTATTTCTGCTGATAAAACCCTGATGGGTGCCAATAAGAAATTTTATGAAGCTTTTAATCTCTCCTTTAAGGAAATTTTTGGTAAAAAATGTTTTAATATATTTTTATATAAAAATACGCCGTGTAATTCTGATCAGTGTACCATTTCCAAAGTTATAAAAAATAAAAAGAGTCAAAGTTTTACATTAAGGCATCATGATCGATGGGAGGAGAGGGTGTTTTCCCCAATCTTTGATGATGATGGTGAGGTGGCTTATGTCATTGGCAGTATGCGGGATATTACCCGGACCAAAGCCCTTGAAGGCCAGTTGCACGGGGTGCAGGAATTTATCAGCCGGGTTATCCATTCCTCTGCAAGTGCAATTGTTGCCGCGGACCGGCAGGGCAATATCAATTTGATGAACTCAGTGGCAAAAGAGCTGTTTGGCGATTATAATGGCGGGGAAGGCAAACTCAAGCATACAGAGCAATTATATCCACCTGGCAAGGCCAAGGAAATAATGAGAATGCTCCGGGATGAAAACATTGGAGGCAAGGGGAAAATTTTGATTCCACGGACCACCATTGTCAATGCCCATGGAGAAAACATTGAAGTTGAGATGTCCGCTGCCATTATCTACGATGAAGAAGGTAATGAATCCGCCACCATGGCGATTTATAATGATTTGAAAGATAAGATCAAGGTTGAAAAAGAGCTGAAAATGACCCAGAAACAGCTTGCACAATCTGAAAAAATGGCATCTCTTGGCCAGTTGGCCGCCGGGGTCGCCCATGAAATAAATAATCCGCTGACGGGTGTGCTGTTTTATGCCAGTCTTCTTTTAGAGCGGAGTGATATTGACGAGAGCATGAAGGAAGATCTTGGCTATATTCTTGAAGATACCAACCGGTGTAAGGAAATTGTTAAAAGTCTTCTGGTATACAGCCGAAGTTCAGGTGCAAAAAAAAATATTGTTCAACTCAATGATATCGTTAAACAGAGCCTGGACCTGATCCGTGATCAGCAGAAGTTTAGAAATATAACAATTAAAAAAGACCTGTCCAATGAAATGATGCTCATTCATGCTGATTCAAGTAAACTCAACCAGGTTGTGATTAATCTTGTGATCAATGCTGTAGATGCCATGGATGGCGCGGGAACCATCACTTTGACCACCTATAAGAAAAAATCCATTGGGAAAGTTTTTCTGGAAGTTAAAGATACGGGACAAGGCATTTCCCATGAAAATTTATCAAAAATTTTTGATCCTTTCTTTACAACTAAGGAGGTGGGGAAAAGTACAGGCCTGGGGTTAAGTATTGTTCACGGTCTGGTTGAGGAACATGGAGCGAAAATTTCGGTTAAAAAAACAAATTCACAGGGCACAACTTTTGTTATTGAATTTCCCATGTACCTTGCTTCGGGGAAAACGCCATTCTTGTGTAATCCATAACCCGTTAAAAATATAATAATTTAAACTGAGAATAGAATAATCATGAATAATAGTAAAGATTCCATAAAAGATAGTGTAAAGGATATTTTTTTTCAGCCACGGGTTCTTGTGGTGGATGATGAAGTGCGGATTCAAAAGGCCTGCCGGAGATTATTGACGGAAGAAGGATGTGATGTTGAGGTGGCGCAAAACGGTATCCAAGGGTTGAAAATGATTGAAGAAAAACATTTTGATATCATTTTGCTGGATTTAATGATGCCGGGGATATCAGGGCTGGATGTTCTCAAGGATGTTAAATCCCACCATCCAGATACGGTGGTGATCATCATAACAGGATATGCAACCCTTGAACACTCCATTGAAACAATGAAAAAGGGCGCGTTTGATTTTTTATCAAAACCTTTTTCACCCCAGGAATTAAGGCTTGTTATCAGCAAAGCCATTGAATTTATTCGGACGCTTCAGGACATTGCAACGGAAAAATCCAGAATGAGGGTGATGATTAACACCTTGAATAACGGTGTTTTAACAACAGATAACCAGAAACAGATTGCACTGGCAAATCCAGCATTCTTAAAAATGATAGGCTGTAGAAAGACATCTGTTATCGGCCATAATGTATCTGAATTTATAAAGGATTCCCGGTTACTGGACATGATAAATCAGGCCATTCATCAGCCTGTAGACACATTTGCAGAGATTACTGATGAGATGACCATACCCTCTTCAAAAGAAAAAAAGGAGATGATTATTGGTATCAGGTGTATTCCGTTCAGGGATCGCCTTAATAGAAACCTGGGTTCGATTACTGTTTTCAATGATATAACTGCTTTAAAAAAGATCGATCAAATGAAATCAAATTTTGTTTCCATGGTTGCCCATGAAATAAAAAGCCCCTTAAACTCAATTCTCATGCAATTAAATGTTGTGCTGGATGGACTGGCAGGTGAATTGACAGAAAAACAAAAAGAGATACTGCAAAAAAGTTCTAATCGCATCAAATCGTTAACCAAACTTTCAACAGAACTTCTGGATCTTTCCAAGATTGAATCAGGGTTGATTAACCAGGAGAGAGAAGAATTAAACCTGGTTGAACTTATAAAAGGTCAGATCGCATTTTACCAGGACAAGGCAGATGCCAAATCCATTTATTTAACAACAAAAGAGACCAAAGAAAAGATTCGAATGATGGGAAATCGGATAAACATGGAAGAAGTGGTGTCCAATTTAATATCCAATGCCCTCAGGTATAGCCCAAATGGCAGCACAATAACTGCCTGGGCTGATGAAAAGACTGATTGTGCAAAAATTGTGGTCTCAGATACGGGTCTGGGAATAGCACAAAATGAGCTGGAGCATATTTTTGATCGATTTTTTCGTGTGAAAAATGAAAAAACGCGGCATATTAATGGAACAGGTCTTGGGCTTGCCATAGTAAAAACCATTGTTGAAGCGCATCACGGCACCATTGAGGTGGAAAGCGAAGTAGATAAGGGCACCTGCTTTTCCATCTATTTTCCAAAATCAGAGTATAAAATTTAAAATATTAGATTTAAAATTTTTAATAAATTCCGATAATTGACCTTCAATATCTGCATAGGTCTCCATCAAGTAATGTATGGAATTTTAAAATCAGTTTTTTTTGCCGGCTATATTTTAACAAGATGCGCTTCTATCCATATTTTAACATCATTTAATACCTGCTCATGCTCTGGTTCATTAAAAATTTCATGATAAAGACCAGAATACATTTTTATGGTTTCCCCGTATACACCAATGGATCATTGACATAAGCTTCTACCACTGCCGGGTCCCGGCTGACACCGTCCGGATCCAGTTTAATTAATCCAGCTTTGGGCATGATGATTGAAAGCATCTTTCCTATAAAAATGGTGCCTGGCGATATATTGTCAGGCACTTTGATACTTGGCGCTGAAAGAACCGCTCCAGCCAGTTCATCCTGATGTTTAAGCAGGTATGCGCTGCCAATCAATCCACCCATACTGTGTCCGATCAAAAATATTGGTCGTTTGGGTATCCCGTGCGCTTTTAAAGGTTCCATCTTGATGTTTCATAACCATCTCCTTTTTTTTTATAATCAGCAGAAATTTTCTTGAAATTTCCAGGACAATTACAGGAAGATTTAAAGAGTTTCAGTATATTTGTTTATATATTCTTCCGGAAAATGTGTCCCTCGATGGAGTTCAAGGGCATTGGGCAGGATACGCAGAAAAGCATCTACTATATTGGGGTCAAACTGATGGCCACGTTCTTTTTTTAAAATAGATACGACCTTGGCCAGGGGCATGGGGTTGAAACCTAATTTTTTTTCCCCGTCATACTTTGGGTACTCCCTGGGCGAGGTTAAGGCATCAAAGACATCGGCAACCGCTAAAATTTTTGAACCCAAAGGCAGTTGCTCGTCTTTCAGTCCTTCCGGATAGCCCTGGCCATTGACTTTCTCGTGGTGGCAAGCGGCAATAAAGGGCACTGTTTTAAGACGTGCTGGAAAGTGAAATTTTTCCAGAATCGTTTCTGTCTTTGCCGGATGGGTATTCATTTCAGCCCTTTCTTCAGGACTGAACGGCCCGTCCTTCAACAGAACACTGTCATGTATGCCAATCTTGCCGATATCATGCAAAAGGGCGGAGTACTTTATGATTTCCTGTTCCTCTTTATCCAGATTAATCTCCCTGGCAATCATAAGGGCGTATTCGGTTACCCGCAGGGAATGCCCTGCCGTCAGGGGATGCTTGGCATCCACTGTTGCTGACAGTGTACGAATGGAACTTTCAAAAGAGACTTCCAATTCATCCATTAAAAAAGAATTCTCCAGCGCGATTGCCACTTGGGCAACAAGTCCTTGCAGCAACTCCTGGTCCTCCCGGTTAAAGTATTCTCCTTCAAGCTTGTTGATAACCTGTATAATCCCGATTCGTTTGCCTGCTCGATTGGTTATGGGCATACAGAGCATGGATTTGGTCCTAAAATTGTATTTTAAATCGAATTCCTTGCTGAAATAGGGCAGTTCCCAGGCGTCTTTAACATTGATGGTTTCTCCGGTTTCAGCTACTCTACCACAAACTCCCTCGCCCAAAGGCAGGCGGATTTCTCCAATCTGTTCCGCCACCTTGGTCCACATCTCCTGATTTTCCTCATCAATAATAAACAAGCTGGTACGTTCGGCTTTCATGGCCTCGGTCAATCGATGGATAATCAAAGGGAAAAGGGTATCAAAATCCATCTCTGAGTTCAGGCCGGATGAGACAGCCAGATGGATAGCCAATTTTTTACTAAGGGCTATTTGGTTTTTAAGGAATTGTTTGTTATTGTCCTGGGCATTACCGAGAATAATTCCTGCCAGTATCAGAAAGGATCCCCAGGCCATTATGTTGTAAAAAAGGTTGGACCGGGTTTGTTCAAAGAAAAATGATTCCGGTGACAGATAAGCATAGATAACTACCCATAAAATGCATAAAATGGCACCGGAAAGAGTCTGGTTCCTTCCAAGGTAGTAAGATGCAATCAGAATAGGAAGATAGTAGAAATTCAGAAATGCCAGTTTATAAGGGATGTAATAATTTATAATGCTGACACTGACGAGAACAGTTAATACAAATATTTGCTCAAAGTGCTTAACAAAATAATTTTTTTTTCTCTTACCCATTAGATCAAATTTTCCCAAAATTAAAATGGAATAATGATAAGGCCAACGCTCTAATTTTTAAATGTTTGAATTTAGGGTAAAAAAGCACTTTTTGTCAAGCAAAATAGTTAAAAGTTCAATATATAATTCAGAATCTGTTCCATAGTTGTTATGCCGAAAATTGAAAAGCCCTTTCCCTCTGTTCTGGATTTTTTAACAACCCGATTCCCTTTCATTTACAGGAAAATCTGGGAAGCCGGGATCGGCCGTGAAAAACAGGATAGTCAAGGGAGACCCGTGGTTCAGGATGAAAATTGCACTGGCTATAGTGCTATCTTTGAATATCAGGTTTGTAAATAAATTTTTTATTCATTTTATAGGTCCAGGGCAGCCCTTCAAGTTTCCATCCCCCGGCCCATCTTTTCCCATTATAGATGCTGTCCATATTTTTATTTTTTCCGCCCTCAAATCCACCCATCATATTAAATACCTTGTTTTCGGCAAATCCTGCCTTGACAGCTTTATTACAGGCTGTACTGCTTCGGGCGCCGCTACGGCAAAAAATAATCAGCGTATCTGTTTCGGGATTGAAGCAGGTTAAAAGATCCTGGGCAAAATTGGGATTGGTGAGTACTCCATATCCTTTTTTACCGGCTTTTGTCGATAAAAACTTTACGGGGATGTTATAGGAATTTTTTGGATGGCCAACAAACTGAAATTCTGCCTGGGTTCGGCAATCCACCAGAAATGTATGGTCTGAATTTTTTTGAACCATCTTATATGCCTCAGCCGGTGTGATATTGCCTCCCAGATGATCTTGTTCAGATTCATAAATGTATCCCCCGGCATAGGCCAGTGAGGTCAAAAGAAAAATAATAGCAATACTTAAAATACTTTTTTTCATACCTTACCTCCTTTGTTCAATTGGAATTGCAATTTTTATTGTTGCCATAATATCATTTCCTGAGTATATCATATCTCAAAATATGACAATGGTAATTCAAAAAAAAAGAAGGGAAATAAATATGTCTGACAATAGAAAAATTTGGCGTAATGGCAAGCTTATTCCCTGGGATCAGGCAAATGTGCACATTTTATCCCAATAGATGCCACCCAGTCCGAACATGATCAAAAAGGTAAATGATTCGTTTTATG
>Ga0164315_10003081_pt1 | contig 12873 bp, 7 predicted proteins | sample GuaBasSedimGuay6_FD_113737 | JGI IMG/M metagenome (GOLD analysis project Ga0164315, IMG submission 113737) | Subseafloor sediment microbial communities from Guaymas Basin, Gulf of California, Mexico - Guay6, Core 4569-2, 0-3 cm | ecosystem: Environmental > Aquatic > Marine > Hydrothermal vents >... | reverse complement strand
CAACACCGGAACCTGGTCGGCCAAGGCGATGAAGGAAGCCAATATCGTAGGTTCCTGTCGGGAGGCGGGGTCGGCCGAGCCGTCCGGATTCACCAGGGTCCCGACCTCAGACGAGCTGGACCTCGACCCCAATGCCGCCTATTTGCACCTGACCTCGAACAATACGATCAAGGGCACTCAGTTCCATCAGTTCCCGGATCCCGGGAAGGTGCCCATGGTCGGCGATATGTCGTCGGACATCTTGTGGCGGCCTATTGACGCCAACGCTTTCTCGATGATCTATGCCGGGGCCCAGAAGAACATCGGGCCTTCGGGTGTGACGGTCGTGCTGATTCGGCGTTCGTGGGTTGAGAAAGCGGTCGTCGATAAGGTGCCGACCATGCTGCGCTATCAGACTCACCTCAGCAAGGAGTCGCTCTACAACACGCCGCCATCCTTTTCGATCTACATGGTCCGAAACGTCCTCCGGTGGGTCAAGGCCCAGGGTGGATTGGCCGGCATGGAGGCCCGCAACCGTGCCAAGGGTGATCTTCTTTACAACTTGTTCGAGGAGATGCCGGATTACTTCCGGAGCCCAGTCGAGAGGGCCAGCCGTTCCTACATGAACGTGGTCTGGCGTCTGCCCTCCGAAGAACTGGAAGCTCGCTTTGTCGCTGAAGCCGCATCCAACGGCATGTTTGGTCTCAAGGGCCATCGTTCGGTCGGAGGTTGCAGGGCTTCGATCTACAACGCGATGGCGCCCGAAGGCGTGCAGGCCCTGGTTGACTTCATGAAGGAGTTTGCGCGGGTGAACGGCTAGAGGAGCTGTCAGCTATCAGCTCTCAGCTATCAGTAAGACAACGGAAGACCGGTCGCCTGTTTGGGCGGCCGGTCTTTTATCTGGTGTCCGAGATCGCTGAGGTTTGTATTCTGAAAAGGCAACCTGGGGCCTTCCGACATTTTTACTCCCCCGAGAACAGCACTCCGAGGAGGTAGCCGAGGTCGTCTGAGGTGATCAGACCATCGGGACCGGTGGTTCCGGTGAGATCGGCACCGGGGGCGCCCAACTCGCCATCCCAGCTGTCGATAACACGCTGGCCGTCACCGTCGGAGAGTTCGCGGACCAGGGCCTGAAGGTCTGCGGCGTCAACCAAGCCCTGCCCGTCCATGTTGACGTTCCCCTCGGGATTACCCTGGCATTGTTGAAGGCTGACGGTGTATTCGGCATAGGCCCAGCAATCGGGGCCTTGCCGGAGGTGGGCCCAATAGGTCATCGGCGCAGCCACGGTGATTGTGCTTGTCGTTGCACCGGTACTCCAAGAAAAACCGTCTGCCGGCGGTGCGGACAGTGTCACGGGGGCGCCGTAGCAGGTCCCGGTTTGACCGATCGGTCCGGAAGGGGACCAGCAGTTGGAGACCGTGATGATCTGATTTGCATCGTCCTGCCCGCTGCCGTTGGCGACCGTCAAAGTGACCTCTCGGTCGACCGGGGCTACGAAGGAATGAGTCGGGTTGAGCAGGGTAGAGGTCGAACCGTCCCCGAAATTCCAGTCGTAGGTGCAGATATCTGTGCACTCTCCGGTGAAGGTGAAACTGACCGGTGTGTTGACCGTGGATTCGGCCGGTGAGGCGGTGAAGTCGGCCGTCGGTACCGGCGGTGGGTCACCGATCGTCACCTCGTAGGTCATGGAGTTCCAATGACCGCCCGTCGTCGTCACGGTCACCGTGACGTCGTAGAAACCGTCGGCTGTGTAGGTATGACTCCAGTATTCGCATTCAGTCCAGTCGTTCGGGCAGTCGATGTTTTCCGGAGGGCTCTCGTCCCCAAAATCCCAGACCGCGTTCTGAAGATCCGAAAATGCCCATCCATCCGACAGGACCAGCTGCACGAAGACCGACAGGGGAAACGTGACCTCAAACGTCGGCAAGAAATCAACGGTGAATGGAGGCTCTTCGATGATTTCCAGGGTTGCCTGGTCAGCATCGGTGGACCCTCCAACCGAGTCGGTCAGTTCCAGAGAGACGACGAATATCCCGGGTCCCAGGTCAGAGGCCGGGAATACACAGTTCAAAGTTGCCAGGTCTGTGATGGGACTCGGGAAGTCACAACCGTCGATGGGAATGCCGTCGACCATGAAGACTCCTGAGGCCACCGTCAGCCCAGAAATCTGCGAGGCCGATCCATCCAGGGTGATCGTCTGGGTTGTCGTCACCTGAAGTGGGCCGGGCTCGAGGTCGGCAACGACGCTTTTGGCTTCGATCACGCCCTGGTCCTGAGATGACCACGGAGAACCGTCGACCTCGTGTGTGTAATCCAGGTTGAGGTCGATCGTCCAGATGCCGGGAAAATCGACGATAAATTCAAATGCGGGCTCAGTCGAAGTAGGTTTGGTTGGCGGCAAACTGTCCGGACGGGTAACGACCCACTGGATCGCCGTGGGGTGTCCGCCGCTGCCGGTACTGTCGCATCGAACGTTCGTCCCTGTCAGAACCGTGATTGACAGCGGCTTAGCCCATCCCGGGATGGCACAGATTAGGGCCAATGCCAGGATTGGCCAACGACTTGCGGAACGAAAAATTACACCTCTCACCACGGTAAGTGTAAGGCATTAAGGGAATAAGTATATGACCAAGGTCACAAGAAGGGTCATAGGGTCAAAGAGTCGAAGAGGTCTGTAGGGGCGACCCCTGTCCGCCCGTGTTGGGGCTTATTCAATCTCGGCCATCGAGATGGCAACGGCATCGCCGGTTTGGCTGTCGACGACCGATGCCAACGCGAAGAATGAACCCTGTCCCGTGGTGCGGCGCATGTCGATTCAACAGTTGGCTTGGGGCGAAACCGCAAAGGCCGTGAAGACGTCGTTGACCTGAACCAGATCGAATGGCTCTACCGAAAGAAAGAGCGGATTGCCGAGAGGGTTGCCGTGCGGGCCCCGTAGCGTGGCTTCAATTTCAACGGATTTTCCCAGCATTTCGCAAATCAGCAGATTGGAACGGTGGTCGGCCGAACCGTCGATGCCGATGACGGTGGCCGCCCCCCTGGTCCCTGCAGTGATTGCCGGAATGAACTGGCCGTAGGTTCCCTGCAGACTCTGATTGTAGGTTCTTGAAGCGACAGCCAAGGGCGGATTGTCAGATCCGGGCACAATGCGGAGGGTGCCTGCGGCGTTGTCCATCCCGAAGACCTGCCCGACGATGTCGGTTAACACTGCACCTGCCCCCGGCTCAATGGTCAGACTGGTTGTGATCGGCATGTCAACGGGGCCGCCGAGGGGCCGGAATTCCAACTCGAGGTCTGCCGCTGTGTTGCCGACAGCGATAATTCGGACATCGGAGTGCCATCTGGTTCCGGCTACACCGTTGGTCCTGGCGATGACCGGAATCATGATGGAGCTTTCGTCAGTGGGTTCGGCGCCCATCACAAAAACCGCGTCCCCTGTCTTCTGATCGACCACTGAGGCCCACGCGGATATGACGTCCTCTGTTTCGACAACCGCGAAGGCTTCAGTTGTCGTCTCTGGGGCGCCCGTTGTCTGAAGGATGCCGTCGATCCGTCTGATCGAGAAAGGCTGTACCTCGATGTCAACCGGTTGTCCAACGAGAGCTCCCGTGGTGGAATCGAAAAGAGTGATTGTTGCTGTCGCCGGTGTGCCACTGTTTTCCGACAGGCCGATGTTGGTTCTGAATCCCGGTCCACCGGAGATGTGTGGCAGAACATGGCGGGTGGCGCTCGAGGCAGTGACGCCATGCTCGAACTGGCCGAAGACACCTCCGGAGGTTGCCTGCGTGGCAATCGTGCCTCCGGCTATCAGGGGGATGGTCGATGCGTCGATCAGGACCTGTCCGGCGCCGATATTCAGTCCGAAGGTCTCCCCGATGACGTCGCCCAGGTCGAGTTGGGCTCCGGCAGGGATGAAGAGTGGGCGTGGCAGGAAGTCCTGAATTCCGTTGGCCCCCTCTTGAATCAGGTAGAGGGACCCCTGGACTGGCGTAAATGGTGAAGGGTTGAAGATCTGAAGGTCGGTGGTCCACAAGGTGCCCCCCGCTCCGGGGCCGCGAGCGGCCACGGGCAGGAAGGTCATTTGGGGTGATCTGGATCGAGAAGGCGGCACGAGATCTTTGATCAGCAGGCTCCAACTTTCGATTCGAGCAGTATGAGTTGCCGTCAAGCGATCTTCAACAATCAGCTCCCACGATCCGTGGCGCTCACTGCCAATGAAGGCATTGAGACTTTCTGCCGGCTGCAGGTCAATAGGGAAGGTACCGATCAGCGCCTGCTCTGCGGGGAAAGGTACGGTTTCGTCGAAGATCAGGACCTCTTCAGCAGCGGGATTCCGAAGCCGAATCCGGAGGTTCTCCGGTTGCGGGTGCGTGATTCTGAGGGTTAACAGGAGGGATCCGACAGGGCCCGACGAGTCCACAAATGCCCGGGAGGTCGAAGGGCCAGAATCAAGGGGAAACAGGTTTTCTGCTATGGCATCTCCAAGGAACAGTCCCTCGGGGAACACGGCGTTGATCAAATCAGTCAACGGGAAGGTGCGGTGGTTTCCAGGATCGGTCACCAGAGTGTTGGATGCCCTCAGGAAATGGCGCAGGTGGGCAGGCGGTGAGTCAAAGTGGGCTCGTTTGAGAATGGCGATGCCGCCTGTGACATAGGGGGCCGCCCCCGACGTGCCGCCAAAGGCTGTTGTCCTTCCCCCCGCCTCCGCTACCCGAAGGTATTCCGACGGCGCCAGAAGGTCCAGCATGAGCCCTGAGTTGCTGTAGCAGGTCGGCTGCCCGACCTTCTTCCCCAGGTCATCGCAATGGCGGGAGCAGTCGGCGTTCAAGCAGAAGAGTGATCCAGTGGCCGAGGGGTTCTGATCCCATACCGATCCGACGGCCAGGACGTTGGTGATGCAGGCCGGCGAGGCAACGCCGTCGCTCAGCCCCTCGTTCCCCGTACTGGCAACAACGGTGATACCGGCCGCAGTCGCGGCATCGACGGCGGCCGCCAGAGCAGTATTGTCACCGTCACAGGGGCCGGACCACGCCCCACCGCCCCCCGAGATGTTGATCGCCGCCAGAGTGTAGTCGTCACCCTCCCGGTGAAGGATGGCGTCTTCGATGGCGGCGATAACGGCACTCTCCCTCATCGCCAAACAGTCGTCGTCCGATGCCGCCTTGTAGGCCAATATTCGAGCTTCAGGGGCGACGCCTCCTGAAAACTGTCTGTTGGGGCTCCACTGAACTGAGACGCCGGCGGCAATTGAGGCCACGGCAGTCCCGTGGCCGGAGCAGTCCGAGGGATCGTTGTCACCGTCGGCGGTGTCCAGCCCCCAAACGACTTTTGGGTTGGGAATTTCGCCGCCGCCCAAAGCGGGGTGCAGCGCATCGATACCGGTGTCGATGATGGCGACCGCCGCCCCCGAGCCGCTGAACCCGTAGGTCTGGAGAACGGTCGCGCCGATCATTTCCATGCCCTCGGCAGTGTGAAGCGGCCACCGGTCGTCCAGTTCTACCGAGAGCACGTTGGGCAACTGAAGAAGCCATTCGAGTCCCTCGGCCGTCAGGTCCGCAGCGAAGGCTGTTTGAAGTCTGAAGGGTCGAACTCGTGTGATGCCGTTGACGTTTCGGAGACGTTCAAGCGAAGGACGGAGGAGCTCAGGGATTGTTCGTTCGGAGGCCTCCGGCGAGAGTGTGTCATGTCCGCCACGATTGAGGCGCACGATCACGGGGACGGTAGGCTCGTGGTCAAAAGTATGTGCGGCAAGGGCAGGATCGATGAGGGGACCGGCATCTCCACCGGTCGACGCCGCCGCGGCGACCGCTCCCGTCAGGGCCAAGGCCAAGGTGGCCCATACCGGGAAAGCCGAGTCTTTCCTCAAAACAAACACAGTCCGACTTTCCAGTATAATGCTTGGAGTCCCTAGGATCAATAATTAAAGGCATTTATCCTCCAGTGACTTCAAAAAAGCGGGGCAAGATATGTCACAGGTCACTAACCCGGGCCAGCCGGAACCATAAAGCGGCAGGCCGGCCCGCCGGGTAGCTGTTAGCGATGAGCGGTTGAGCCGTTAGTTCTGCAGGCAGCTTCGTGCTCTTCCTAACCCCTAACCCCTAACCCCTAATCCCTACGACCGGCAATTCTGCCTCGCCTTTCATGGCTGTTCGAGCGGGAGTCGCTATAATACCCCGCATGGGTTTAACGAATATGGACGGAAAAGTGGCGTTGATCACCGGGGCGTCGTCTGGTATCGGTGCGGCTCTGGCTCGAGAGTATAGCCGGCTTGGCGCACGAGTTGTTGCGACGGCCCGTCGGGAGGAACGGTTGTTATCCCTTGTCGAGGGTCTTGAGGCCGAGGGGGGCGAAGCCGTTGCAATCGGTTGCGACGTGACTCGGGACGGTGACCTTGAGAGGACGGTAGAAACTGTTTTACAGCGTTTCGGCCGTATTGATCATGTGCACGCCAACGCCGGGTTTGGTGTTGCGGGCTGGTTTCACAAGCTGGACCTCGAGGACTATCGACGGCAATTTGAAACCAATGTCTTCGGTGTACTGAGGACTGCAGCCGCGACCCGGGAGGCGTTGTGGGCCAGCGGCGGAAATCTGGCCCTGATGGGCAGCGTCAACAGCTATATTTCGCTGCCCGGCAATTCACCCTATTGCATGAGCAAGGCGTCGGTGCTGGCATTGGCGAAGAGTCTGCGCCACGAATTCAGACCTCGTGGTGTTGCCGTCACCCTGGTGGCGCCCGGCTTTGTACAATCCGAGATTCGCAAGGTGGACAACACCGGTCGGTTGACCGAGAAAACCGCTGACCCTATTCCGGCCTGGCTGTGTATGGATGCCGACAAGGCGGCACGCCAGATCGTGCGCGGCGTTTGTCGGAAGCGCAGGGTTGTTGTTGTCACTGGGCACGGGAAATGGCTGGTACGGCTTCAACGACATTTTCCGGGAGTGACCCATGCCATCATCCAGCGATTCGGCGTCAGTTCGCGACGGGAACCGAAGACGGGATGAACGTCCAACGTCCAACGTCCAACGTCGAACTTCGAAAGCCGAAGACTGGCGTCCTCAAGAAGTTTCTTCGGATTCAATGAGGGATGGTCAAAATGCTGAAGACGGGTTCCTGAGTATCGTTGGGCCTGACGGTCCCACCGGCCACCGGCTGGCGTGTCGGTTCCTCACCCACGCTACACGATTCGCAGGTCCGAGCTTGTTGGCTCGGCAGCCCTCCGGGCTGGCGTCGGTTCCTACTTCAGCGTTGGACGTTGAACGTTGAACGTTGAGCGTTCAATTTCGTTCCCGCCGGCCATCTTGATCCCTTTGACCTGTGATCCAGCCCGGTGTCTTTGCCTCTCACCCCATCTCCCCCTCGTCTTGGGGTCTCGTCCTCCATCGCCGATGCATCCAGACCCACTGTTCAGGGTGGGCTCGGATGTGCTTTTCGATGGCGGCAGTCGCCGCTGCGGTCAGCTGTCGGATCTGGTCTTCCTTCGAACCCTCTGGAGGGACTGGGAGAGGCGGGTGGACTTCCACGAGGTGGCGCCCGTTCAGTCGGCGGTGAATGAAGACGGGAACCATGGGGCAGCCGGCCTTGAGGGCGAGGCTTGCCGCGCCTGAGGGCGTCCAGGCTTCTCGTTCGAAAAAGGGCACGAAGACTCCGGGGAGATCGGTTATATCCTGATCAATCAGCAATCCATTGACGCGATTGGCCCTGAGGCCTGCGAAGAGCTGGCGGCCTGCGTCTTTGCCTCGATGAATGATTTTGCCGCCGAATCGCGTTCTGAGTGTGGTGGCGATGTTGTCGATCCGAGGATCGTATACCTCACGCACAGGCACGGTGAGGGGAATGCCTGCGATGGCCAATCGGGCGTTGAGCAGCTCCCAATTTCCGGCGTGCCCTGTGATCATCATCGCCCCCCCTCCGGCTTCCAGGGCCCTGAAGAGGTGTTCTTCGCCGATGATGTCGCACAAGGTCTTGACCTGGTGGACGTTGGCATGAAGAAGCCAGGCGATTTCTCCAAGCAAACTGCCCAAATGAAGTTCGGATTGCTTTCGAAGAGTAAGGCGACGGTCGTTCTTCATGTCCGGGAAAGCGATCTCGAGGTTTTCTTTTTCACGCCGCCTCTCTTGGGGTACAAAGGGTACGGCACACTTGGCAAGAACTCGTCCCAGCCAACGAAGAACAGAGAGGGGGAGGATCGCTCCTGAGAACAGCACGAGCTTGAGCCCGCCATAGATCAGGTGGTGGTCGAAACGAAGGGGACGACGTGTCATTGGTACAGTTTACAGCGGCAGGGGTGATCCGTGTTGACCGCGCTATACTCGGGGAGCCTTGGTGGGGGGGATGATCTGTGGCGTACGAAAACGTAATATTGGTTGCGGACAGCTCAGAGGAGAGACGGCGTGAGTTTGGGCTTGCTTTGTATCAGGGCGGGTACGAGGTCATCAACGCGGTCAACGGTGAAGAGGCCCTCAGGTTCACTGCCGGCCTTGACCCAACCCTAGTCATCGCCCATACCGGGCTGGAGGGTTTGGATCCGCTGGAGTTGTGCAGGAGAGTCAAGGCGACCGGCCTGGACGTTCCCCCGATGTTGATCCTCAGTGAAGATGCAGTGGAAATCCCCGACGACCTGGAAGAGGGGAATTTCTACTCTCTTCGTACCGAGGATCTGGATTCCTCGATTTTTCTTTACCAGGTGCGGCTCCTGTTGTTGGCCCGCCATCTCGGGGGTGAACTGAGCGACTCGATCGACCGGCTTTACGGTGATTTAACCCGGATCGCCATCGGTGATCTGTTGCGAATTCTCCTGAAGTTCCAGATCACAGGACATGTTCAATTGACCCTGGGGCCGGAAACCGGCCTGTGGTTCAAGGACGGTGAGGTCGTTGATGCACATTGGGGTTCGCAGGTGCATGGTCGCAAGGCCTTCAATCGCATTGCCGGATTGAGGGGCGGCGCATTCCAATTGACGCTGGACAGCGCACCTGAGGAACGGGTGATTGACGAAGATTTGGCGACACTGGTCGGCGATGCAGTCGAGGAAAAATTTCAGCTGGACGAACTCTTCAAGCGGCTGGCATCGTTAAATTCTCGCATCGAAGTTCGGATGGGTGGAGATTTTTTCAACACCGAGTTTACCGATGTGCAACGCGGTATTCTGACGGCGGTCCGTGGGGCAAAGAACTTTGCCGACCTTCTTGATCTCGTCCCGGAGTCTGATCTCAATGTCCTTGAGGCGGTCGAAGCGCTTCAAGAGCGGGGCATCATAGTTATCCATGAGCCCGAACATCAGATCCATGTCGTGACGGATTCAACCTGTGATCTCCATCCCACGATCATCAGGCGAGACGCCGTCACGGTGGTGCCACTATCGGTGCTCTTCGGGTCCAAGGTCTTCAAAGACGGTGTGGACCTGATGCCTGACGATTTTTACTCGATGCTTCGGGAGTCCGATATTTTCCCAAGTACCAGTCCTCCGGGCAAGGGTGAGTTTCTCGATGCCTACCGGCGACTGGTCGGGACCGGTGACGTCATCTCCCTGCACATTTCATCGGCGCAGTCCTTGACCTTCGCAAATGCAAAAGAAGCTGCCGAAGAAGGACAGGGGGAGTTTGCCCAACTCCGCGAAAAGGCGGGCTCGATGCGGGCGCCGATCGTGCGAGTGGTTGATACCCGGGTCAACTCGGTCGGGCTGGGTATGCTGGTTCGCTTTGCCAATCGGATGGCCCGAAAGGGCCTCGGTGTGGAGGAGATCGGGGACCGGATCGAGAATATCGCCGGCCGTTTCCAGTTCTTCTTCCTTGTTGACACATTGGAGTACCTGAAAAAGGGTGGCAGAATTGGTGGCGCCCGTGCATTCATCGGAACTCTCCTGGGTATCAAGCCCATTTTGGCGATGGCCGGAGGTGAGGTTCAGGCGGTCGACAAGGCGCGGGGCGGTCGTCGAGCCCAGCCAAAGCTGATTGAGTTGCTCAAGGAAAACATCAGCACGGATGTGCCGGTCTTTGGCGTTGTGGCACACGCATCTGCTCCGAAGTGGGGCGCCCGGTTGACCGAACTTGTGTCCAGCACGTTCACGATCGAGGAGCTGTTCGAGGGCGAGATTGGGCCGATCGTAGGCGCCCATGCCGGTCCCGGTACGGTTGGCTGCGTGCTCTTCGCCCCGGAACCCGACGAATTGGAACTGCTCAAAGCCGACAGCTGATAGCTCAGGCGCTTGCAAAAATCATGAAATAGCCACAAAGAGGCACGAAGAGGCACAAAGAGAGAAGCCGAAGGGACTGACGGGACTGCGTCCTGGACCGCGGGGCTCCTGCCCCGCATCGTGCCGTAACGAATTTTGCAAGAGGCTCAGCTGACAGCTGAGGTTTTCTCCAAGACGCAAAGCCTACGGGTTCACCGGTGGTAAGCCGAGTTTCTGGAACGCATAGAAAGGAACACTCGCCCTGTCTTGCCTCCCAGCGTTCTGGCATCCCAGCTTCCCGGCTTTCTCACCCTACCCAAGGTTCGATCTTGGCGATCCGGGTCTCGATACCCTCGACGGTGACCGTATCACCTACTTCGTGTCCCAATAGGCCCTGTGCCAGGTCAGTGCCGTTGGCAAAGGTCCTGGTCTCGAGGTTGGCATCCCAGGCGCCGAGGATGGTCAACGGGTCGGCGGCCTCTCTGAGGCTCTGGTCGAAATGCACAACCGTGCCGATGTTGACCTTTGACGTATCGGCCGCACCCGGCTCCAGTGTGCGGACCTTGGCGAGGTCATCCTGGAGCTTCGAGGCCCTGGCCGACTGGAGTTCCTGGCGATCCCTCAACATATGGTATTCGAAGTTCTCTCTGAGGTCTCCTTCGGCTGCAGCGGCATTGATACCCTTGAGGGTCTTGGGTATTTCTTGCTCCACGAGGGTCTTGAGTTCGGCTCGTTTTGTCTTGATCGTGGCGCCTGTGGCGACGAAGAGCACCACCTCCACCTCGGGGCCTGAAGAGCCTTTGGTTTGCAGAGCCGCCTGTTCGATCAATCGCAGGGAGCCGGGTTCGACGCTGTCGATCCGGGAGAGTCTCTGTACGAAACGGGCGGTCTGTTGCGGTGAGGCCTGTTCGAGAATCAGGCGGATGGCGGCCTTGCCACCCTCGAGCAGGCCCTTGCCGCGGCTCCGGAACTCGGAGAATTCTCTTCGGGACAAGATATCTGGGATTTTCTCCAACAACGACGGTGTCAATCGGCGTTTCAGTACCTCGGGTGCATTGTTTTCGGTCGTGGCCTCGCTGGCCCACAAGAACTGGGCCGGGTGCTTGAGGTGATTCCGGAAAGTGGTTTCCAAAGCCGCATCCAAAGCCTCTGACGCGCCAGACTGGTCCAACTGTCGGGCGATGTAGTCCAGCATCGGCGAACTCTTCTCGTGCAGGAACCACTCGGCCCAGATTTCAGGCCAGTTTTCGGTCCTCACCGTACGAAATTGTTCCAAAGCGCCCTGCCGGGACGCTCGCTCCTTGATGCCTGAGAGTATTTGAAGGGGGAGGCCGGCCCCGGCCAGTTCCGACTGACAACGGGTGGCAGGTTCGGCGCCGCCGGGCAGGGACGCCAGGAGGTCGGCAGTTTCCCAGGCCAGGCCCGGGTTATCTCCGATCAGGCCATCAAGGCTCTCCATCAGAAGCTCTGCGGCCTGTCTTGCTTCTGGTTTTCCGCGTTGGCCCAGGTTGCGGGCGGCTTTGAGACGCTCTCTCGGGCCGGCTGATTTGAGGTCTGCCAAAAGCGCTTTGGCAGCGTCTTCTGCTGAGGCGGTCACACTGTAGCGAAGCCTCGAACCGGTTCCGGAAGAGAGAATTCGGGGGTTCTTTCGTGCTTTGGTCCACCATGAGGTCCATCCGGACGGCGCCAGCAGGTTTTCCAGGGCAGTTTTGATCGCTGCGACCTCGGTCGGTTTCCCCATCCCTTCAAGGATATGGACCAGGCTTGCGCCGGGGTTTTTTGCAACTGTTGCGGCCAGAGCCTCTGGGTCTTCTACCTTGAGCCGGAGAAAAGAGCCTTCAGGGAGAGCTCGGACGTAGCGGGTGACCGCTCCAAATGGGACCGACACCGGCCGACTTCCTCCGATATCGACCTTGAGGTTTTCCAGGGTGAGGTTGATTTCTGTCACACGGCCTACGCCTTGACCTTGGACCTCGACGACGGTTCCTATATCGTGATTGAGCCAGGTTTCCATCGATTCCAATACCTCCAGAGGGTGGCGTGATTCCGCCGGTGCGTAATGTTCAATAACGGTCTTAAGGGAAGGACATTCCTGCCTGACAATGGAGAAAGTCTGGAGCAGTCGGTCCACTCTTTTGGTCTCGGCGGTGCCCGCCAGACGAATCAGCTCGCGCAGGGCGGCGAGGGCGCCTTGGGCATCGTCCGAGGCTTCGAGAGTCTCGGTCAGCAATTCCAACAGGGTCAGAGCCTGGTTTTTTCTTCCGTTTTTCCACATCTGACGACGGACCTCGAGCAGTTCGAGCGTCGGGATTGGCTGCAGGTTAAGAGCCTCCAGCCATAACTCTTCAATGCGGTCCCAATCGTGGGAGTCCACAGCTTCCCGCATCTCGGGCGGGGGGGCGATCTCGGTCATAGGGCCTCCCGCTCCGGCATTTCCTGCCGGGCCAGTGCATTGTACACTTGCTTTTCAAACCGTTTTGACTACAATGCCTGTTCCCCGGTTATTCCGGGAGAACACTCCTTGCTCCGGATAGGGTCCGGAGCCCTAAGGCCATGAGGAGGCACAATGGCACTGTACGAGCTGGGGATCATCATCGATCCCGAACTTCCGCCCGAGGCTGAGACGGTAGCCCTCGAACGTCTGGAAAAGATCATCACCGATGCCGATGGTTCGGGGGTGGAAAATGACGCACGAGGAATGCGCCAGTTGGCCTATTCGAT
>Ga0164315_10003080_pt1 | contig 12876 bp, 14 predicted proteins | sample GuaBasSedimGuay6_FD_113737 | JGI IMG/M metagenome (GOLD analysis project Ga0164315, IMG submission 113737) | Subseafloor sediment microbial communities from Guaymas Basin, Gulf of California, Mexico - Guay6, Core 4569-2, 0-3 cm | ecosystem: Environmental > Aquatic > Marine > Hydrothermal vents... | reverse complement strand
ATTGGGGAAACCATTCGGTCGGCAGGCCCACAAATTCCGAATTTTCCCGCAGGAGAAAAGTATAACCAGGAATTCATGTATCTTTCTCATGTTTTTCTACGGACTCATGCTAGAATCGTTCTATGGATAGTATCAGCTGGGACGAATTCAAAGCAGTGGGGCTCAGGGCGGGCACCGTCATCAAAGTGGAAGATTTTCCCGAAGCCCGTAAACCCGCCTGGATTATCACCGTGGATTTCGGCAGCCGCATAGGGATAAAGAAAACAAGCGCACAGATAACAGCTCTCTACAGTCCGGAGAATCTGATAGGCCGGCAGATTATCGCTGTGGTGAACTTCCCTCCCCGGCAGATCGGACCGGTTATGAGTGAGTTCCTGCTCACCGGATTTTACAGGGAAGACGGTGCGGTGGTAATGGCTGTACCGGAAAGAGAGGTTCCAGACGGAGCTGAACTGGCTTAAAGAAGGGTTAGTTCAGTAGATCCTCCAGTTCAGGAAGATGCCTTTTTACATCATCCAGAAGACCTGAATATTCGGCAGCCACTTGTAATGACTGGTACGCCAGGGCCACCAGTATGCCAGCGAGCAGCAGCCCGGTAACAGCAATCAGAATGCTGATAAATCTGCTCCAGGGCTTTGTCGGGTGAACAACGCCATAACCGACGGTGGTAGCCGTAATAAAGGCACAGTACTGCCCTCTGCTGAACGACCAACCCTCAATCTTTGCCATCCGCCATCCCAGAAAAACAATCAAAGACAACATAAAACTGATGAGAGGTGTAATGTTCCAGAGAATAACGATATATATCCTGAAAAACATAAGTGTAAACATTACATAAGCTCCTTGTAGAGTTCCACTCTACGGTCATTCAGAAGATGATTAACAGCAGTAATTTTTTTATCCCGGGCTTTCTCAACATCAATTTCAATAATAAAGACTTCATCCAAGTCTGCTGGAGCTGAAGATAAAATAATACCCCTGGGAGCGGTAATCTGACTGCCGCCGGTAAAAGTAAGCTCCTTACCATTCCGTGTTTCAGAACCATAACGGTTGGCTGTTACCGCAAAGAGGTTATTCTCAAGGCATCGGGTAACCATGGACTTCTGACACCAGTCCAGAACCAGATTGGATGGATGGGCAATCACATCCGCCCCGGCCAGGGCCAGCAGCCGGGAGGTTTCCGGGAAAAACCAGTCGAAACACACCATCATACCTACCCTCAAACCACCGATATCATAGACGGCAGGAGCATCAGGGCCGGGATCGAAAAGTTCCGCTTCGAAACCAAAGAGATGTATTTTACGATAAACCGCCACCAGTCCATCAGGGCCGACAAGAACCGCAGAGTTGTACAGTTTTTCCCCGGCTCTCTCGGAAAATCCCGCCACTATGTGATAATGGCCGGAACGGCAGAGGCCGGTGAGCATTTTTATAGACGGTGAATCCCCGGGAGTTTCCGCCAGATCCATAACGGAAGTTCTGTCCGTCATGGAATAGCCGGTAAAGGCCAATTCCGGAAGAACAATGAGATCCGCATCCAGACCCTCAAGAGCTGCGGCGATAATATCCCGGTTTTTATACGGTGAGCCAAAAACGGGTTTGAATTGAAAATAACCTATTCGCTTCATATTCAAGCCTCCGGCAGTGAGTCTAACACTGCCGGCCGGCTATTTACTATATTCTAGTCCTTTAAAATCCCGGCCATATCTTCAAAAACTTTAACAACAGCAGAGGCATTTTCACCCCCCCAGCCCTTGTTCAAACCAACCTTGTTCAGTTCGTGAACAGTATTCGCTATTAATACAGGAACCTGAATTGATTCGGAAAAATTTCTGATCAGCTCAGTATCTTTCACCATCGTTCTCAAGTGAAACGATACCTCAAAATCCCGGGAAATTATTGAGTTTCCAACTCCGTCAACAACCGGTGAGCGAAAATCAGATTCCATCCACAGTTTAAGGATTTCCTTTCTGTCGATACCTGCTTTCTCGGCAAGTACCATGGATTCGCCTAGAGCAGCTACAATGGTGGATACAAGATGATTCCCGCAGAGTTTTGATGCATAACCTTTTCCATGGTCGCCCATGTAGTGATGAGTCTCCCCGATCACTTCCAGAAGAGGGACCGTTTTCTCATAAACTTCTTTCTTCCCGCCGGTCATTATCCACAAGCCGCCGCCGTTGGCCTCACCCTTGGTACCGTGAACCGGTGCGTCCAGAAACTCAGCTCCGTTGGCAGAAAAGCCATCAGCTTCCCAGAGGGCCGTTTCCGGAAGCTGGGTACTCATATCAATAAAAATCTGACCCTTAACCGCATTGGCAAAGAGACCTTTCTCACCCTCGAGCATGCTCTTCAAGGCATTAATATCCCAGGGCATGAGGATAACAAAGTCCACACCCGCTGCTGCTTCTCCAGGGGTTGCGCAGTATTCGGCGCCTTCTGATACAAGACCTTCTGCATTAGCCCGGGTTCGGTTATGGCATTTGACAGTCCACCCTTCCCGTAACAGTGTTTTTCCGATTCCCGTTCCCATAATTCCTGTTCCGATAACAGCTACTTTCTTGTTCATTTATATCTCCATTTGATATTATTTATTGAAATAATCGGTAAATGTTTCTATCAGTAATTTCCCGACAATGCTTCCGGGATCAATTACGCCTCGGGATTTCTCGCCGTAATACGCTGCCTTGCCGAACTGAGCCTGCATGGCGGTTGCCTCTTCAACTCCTTTTTCAGCCGCTTTCAACGCTTTCTCAAATGCCGGATACAATTCTGTAGTACTATCAGATTCTTCTTTTAAAACGAGTATCGCAGGGTACAGAGAATCATTAATTGTTTTATCACCGATTTTTGCTCTTCCACGATCCAGCAACCCTGTCATAAAGGCATCCCAGAAGAGGTACAAGTCCTGCAGGCCAATCTCAGATTTACTTTTTAGAGCCTTTCCGCCTCTCATGAATCCGGTGCCCATCAGGGTGCCCATGGTAGAAGGGGCAGCTTTCGCCATGGCCATACCGGCTTTACTCAACAAAGATCCGATATCATCATCTGAATAATCCACAGCGAGATCTGAGGCAGCAGTAAATGCCGCACTCATCGTTAAACCAAGATCGCTATCCCCCATTACACCGTCAATTTCAATAAGATAATCTCGATTCTCTACCATCACATCTTTCAGTTTTTCCAGGATGCCCTTGATATCATTAATCAGCAGTTTTTCCACAGTGACTCCTACAGCTGGAATTGTTTGTAAAAGGGAGTATCTGCCGGTTTGGAGAGCAGTTCTTTCAGCTCATCATCAAGTTTCAGTAGAGATACCGACAGCCCGGCCATTTCCATTGAAGTTGCTATTTCACCGACAAAAACATGAAAGACTGTGATTCCAGCATCCTTCAGGATTTCAGAGACTTTCCGATAGATAACATATAGCTCTTCTTTTGGAGTGGCCCCCAGACCATTTACAAGAACCGCCACTTCATCCCCCTTTTCATAGGGTAAATCCTGAACAATTTTATCAACCAGAATTTGTGCAGTTTCATCGGCTGTTTTTAAAGGACCCTTATCAATACCCGGTTCACCATGAATACCCATTCCGATTTCCATTTGTCCATCTTCAATAGTAAATGTCGGTTTCCCGATTTCCGGAACGATGCAGGGAGTCAGAGCAACACCCATGGTTCTCACGTTAGCGGCAGCCTTGTCAGCGAGCCTTTTCACTTCTTCCAGAGAGAGCATTTTATCAGCTGCAGCACCGGCAATTTTATACACAAAGAAAATCCCGGCAACACCCCGGCGTTTATGTTCTTCCCCTTTGGGAGAAGATGCTACATCTTCTCCGGCAACCACTTGAAGAACTTTTATATCTTCCATGTCCGCCATTTCTGCAGCCATGTCAAAGTTCATGATATCTCCACCGTAGTTTCCGTATATGTAGAGAACCCCGGCACCCTGATCGATGGCTTTGGTTACTTCAAACATCTGATCCGCGCTGGGAGACTGGAAAACACCGCCAACAGAACATCCGTCAAGCATGCCGTCACCCACATATCCTAAAAACAGGGGAAGATGACCGGAACCCCCGCCGGTGGAGATACCCACCTTTCCTTTCTTACCGGTAGCGGTAGTCAGGCATCGGAGATCGTTATTCACATATTTCAATTTATCCGGATGCGCCTGGTATATTCCTTCCAGCATCTCATCAACAAATTGTTCAGGTTTATTTAAAAACTTTTTCATTTTGAATCTTCCTTCTTAACTATATTTTTTGCAGCTTTTCTATTCTGTACAAAGTTCAGTACCATAATGAACAAGAGAAATGCTCCCCAGATAAACTCTTTTGCAAAGTTGCTGAATCTGAGCATACTGAATCCGCTGGAGAGAAACTGAAGGGCCAGGACAGCAATCACAACGCCAATAACCTTCCCGAAACCGCCGGCGGGATTCACACCACCCAGAACGGATACCAGAATGGCCTGTAAAACATAGGAGGATCCGTAATCCGCTTTAGCTGAGTTCGTTCTGGCAATCATTATCACACCGGTAATGCCTCCCAGGATTCCGCTCAACATGTAGGATTTAATAAGAACCTGAGACTTTTTAATACCAGAAAAAACAGCAGCCTTCTCATTGGTTCCGATGAGGTAAAGATTTATACCCAGGCTTGTCTTACTCAGCAGAATGCTTATCCCGGCAGTGGTTAATATGAAGATAAAAAGCGGAAATGAGACGAAGAGTATTTTACTGTTTCCGATTATCAGAAAGGCTTCGGGAAATCCCGAAATAGCAAATCCTTTTGTTATTACAACCGCCATACCGGTAAATAACTGCATGGTTCCCAGGGTTGCCAGGATAGGAGTGATACCGACTTTGGCAATCAAGAGGCCGTTCAGATACCCGGCGAATGCTCCTGTGGAAACACCGACAATAATGCCCATTATGATGTAGAGAAACATGGGGAAACCGGAAGTTCCTTCGGGTATGACTTTTGTGAATATCAGAGCCATAAAAATGCCTGACAGATTCGCAATACCTACCACAGAAAGATCGATACCACCGGTGAGCATGGTTATCATTATTGCAATTGAAAGCAGTCCCAGTTCCGGAAACTGAAAGGACATGGATTCGATGTTTCTCATGGTTAAAAACTTGCTGGGAACAAGTGCCGCCATAATAATAAAAACTATCATTGTAATTACCAGAAGACGGATCAGATTTGAGTCAATATTTTTAAACCAGTTCTTCACTTGATTACACTCCCTGACTTCGGCGCTCTTGAAGTGCCACAGAACCTGTACTTAGCAGAATGATGATTCCTATAACAGCTCTCTGCCAATATGAAGGTATCCCGACCATTATCAGGCTGTTATTGATAAGAACAAGAAGAAATACCCCCAGGACAGCACCGAAAACAGTGCCTTTACCACCTGTAATACTCGTTCCCCCGAGGACAACTGCTGCAATAACAGAAAGTTCAGTTCCGACAAGATCAAAGGGGTTTCCATTCCTCATAAATGATGAATGGGTAATCCCGGCCAGCCCGCTGAGGAAACCAACCGTTCCGTATATAAAGAATTGAACCTTTGTAATATTAAAACCGACTCTTGCCGTTGCAACCCGGTCTCCTCCGAGAGCATAAACAGCCCTCCCGATTACCGTGTACTTAAGAGCCAGGTATATCAGTATGGCAAGGGCTATAAATACGACAAAACCTATGCTCAAGCCGATAATATGTCCATTTTCCTGAACTCGATTCAAAAAGGTTATTTTGGAAAATGCAATCATTGAATCCGGTAGTTTGTTGATAATCCGAACTCCGATAAAGGTTAAAAGAAAGCCTCTTATCATACTTCCTGTACCAAGAGTAACAATCAGCCCCGGCATTTTAAGCAGTGATATAAAGACTGCATTGATAAACCCCAGCAGTACCCCTATCAAACCGGCAACAAGCATTATCAGAACAATGCCGGCACCGGGCATCACCAGAAGAACAAGCTTACTGGTAACGTACATACAAAATACCCCGATGGCCGTAAAGGAAATATCAATATCTCCGGAAACCAGAACCAGAAAACTTCCCAAAGCAAACAAGCCCATTATTACGGTGCTTTTCAGCAGACTGTAAATATTACCGATCGAATAGAACTGGCTGTTAATTGAGCCGATAATAATACTCAGCACCACAATGATTGCCAGTATTATAAACTCATGGCGAAATCTTTTTAACATACTACCACTCTCAGATATTTTCATTATTTCAGCTTCTTAAGAATTGCAACAATTTCATTTTCATGAGTTTCAGCACCTTCCAGCCTCTCAACCAGATGCCCCTTATGCATAACAAGGATACAATTGCAGTTATTAACAATCTCCGGAATATCATCGGATATGATAATCACAGCTAATCCGCCCTTTGCCAAATCTCTTAATTTATTATGGATTTCTTCTTTGGAACCGATATCCACACCGACAGTCGGACCATTCAGAATGAGAATCTTTGCATTGGTTGCCAGCCATCGGGCCAGAACCACCCGTTGTTGATTCCCTCCGGAAAGTGAAGAGACAGGAATTTCTTTAGATGGCGTAGCGATACTTAAGTTTTCAATCCAGTTATCAACAGTACTGTTGGCTTTTTCGAAATCAACAAATCCAAGTTTATTCTGTAATCGATCCAGAATACTGACATAAGTATTCCGGGCAATTGACTGTTTGAGAAATAAGCCTTCACTGAGACGATCTTCAGGTACATAGGCAATCCCGTTGTTAACAGCATCGCTGATTGATTGAATTTGAACTTCCTTTCCCTCTACAAGAACCTTACCTGAATCATGTTTATGGATTCCGAAAAGGGATAGAGCCAATTCGGTTCGTCCGGATCCCAGTAATCCTGTAATACCCAGTATCTCACCGGCATGTATATCAAAACTGACATTCTCAAAATTACCGGAACTGGAATAATTCTGAATCGACAATGCCGGATTGTTACCCCCTTGAGAGATATATTGATAGCGTTCAGCCCCAACTTCCCGGCCGGTCATATGGTACACAATCTTAGGTTCATCAAATTGGTCGATACTGCCCTCGGCAACCTTTTTACCGTTCCGGAGGATGGTTATTTCTTCACTGATTTCAATCACTTCACGCAGCTTATGACTCACAAAAAGTGTAGAAATACCCATTTCTTTCATGTTTAGTATTATTTTAAATAATGAATCAACTTCTTTCTGAGTCAATGCCGTCGTCGGCTCATCCATTATTACAATTTTCGCGTTATTCAGCAGAGCTCTTGAAATGGCAACCAGCTGTTTATCAGCAACGGTTAAAGTACTCACGATCTTGTTCAGGTCGATATCAACATTTATCTTCTCAAGAGCCAGGGATGCAATTTTCTTTACATCCTTCCACTTTATAATTTTTTTATTGTTACCGAGATAAGAATTTAACGCCAGATTCTCAGCAACCGTCAGATTGGGAAAGAGTGAAAGATCCTGGTATATTACCTGTACCCCATGCCTGATAGCCTCAATAGGCTGTAAAGAATTGAACTTCTCACCTTCAATCCTGATCGATCCGCTCTCAGGTTTGTAGATTCCGGAAATAACTTTGATAAGAGTTGACTTTCCTGATCCGTTTTCACCGGCAAGACAGCGGATCTCCGCCTTCTTAAGAGTGATAGAAACGTCACTCAGAGCATGCACCCCTGGAAAACGTTTTTCAATATTCTCTACAACAATCAGCTCTTCTTCCATTTATCAACTCACTAGAAAAATATTTAACTTGTATCATACAGCAAAGTGTTCCATTTTTGACAGAAAAGATGGAGATTAGCTCATCACAACTTCTCGTCTGGAAAAAAAGGACAGGAAACACAATTGAATCCTGCCCTTGATTAATTAAATTACAAAATCCGTAAAGAAAAATTAGAAGATATGTGCGTCCATGTTTGCCAGAGTAACATCAACCCAGGCTGCGCCGTAAAGAAGGTTGGGTTTGTCAGGACTGATAATAATACTGTCATAACCTTTTACACCAAGATCAGCACCGTCGGCTATTTTTCTACCTTCAAGAACTTCAATTGCAATCTGGTTCATGATATAACCGGCATCTGCGGGATCCCAGTAGCCAATCATGTCAAGAGAACCATCTTTAAGATAAGGTTCACAGACGACTGCAAGGCTGGTTCCTACAGTGTTAATCTTATCCTGAAGACCGGCTTCCTGAATCGCAAGACCGGCACCGGGAGAAGTTGCCATGGCACAGGTTTGAATGCCGGCCAGGTTGGGATATGCGGCAATAACTTCTTTCATTTTCTCATAAGCTTTGTTCTGATCATCGTAGGTTTCATTTTTCTCGGAAACCAGTTTCATGTCAGGATACATGGCCAGCTGCTGAGCATGCCCACCATCAATCCACTCATTGTGGGAAAGGGAAGTCAGGCTACCAACGAAAGTGGCATATTCACCTTTTTCGCCCATTAATGCAGCAAGATTGTCCATAAGATGTGCACCATAAGCTACATTGTCAAATGCTTCGATATCATAATCGGCATTTTTAATAGCAGAAGCTTCATGACAGATAACAACGATTCCGGCATCCATGGCCTTTTTAAGAACAGGCTCTACAGCTTCAACATCGAAAGGAACGACACAGATAGCATCAACACCCTGGGCAATAAGATCTTCAATGATACCGACCTGTTCGGCAGCATCTGCTTTTGCAGGACCAACGAGCCAGACATCATTACCGGTATCTTCACCGAATTTTTTAACGCCGTCTCTCATTCTGTCAAACCATGCGATACCGTCAATCTTTACAACTGTGGCGATGGTGTAACCCTCATCTGCACTCGATGCAGCATCTTTTGAACCGTTTGCAAAAGCAAAGGTACCGAGCATTGTTGCCAGAACCAGTACGAGCAGCAAGAACTTCTTCATTAAAAAGCCTCCTAAAATATTTAACTTGCAAAAATGGGTATATCATGTGTAACTGCCGTTGTCAACAAAATAATTTAACATTAAACAACATGTTTTAACTAAAAACAGCAAATATAGCGATTAAACTCATGATATTCGAAAGTATATAATTAATTTTTAGTGTTATATTTTAGTCTTTTGCTTAATATCTTTATTAATTTGACAATTTTTCAACGCTCATATATACTGGCCCAATTGTAAATCTTCAGGAGTTCTTCCCAATGGCTACGAAAATTGCAGACATAGCCAAGGCCGCTAATCTATCATCTGCAGCCGTATCTCTGGCTTTAAGCGGGAAAAAAGGTGTCAGTAAAGAAAATCGAAGCCGAATACTTCAAATTGCAAAGGACCTTAAATACGAACAGAACAAAATTAAGAACCTGACAAATCCTTCAAAAAGCGGGACAATACTATTCCTCAGAATTGCCCGGCATGGTCATACCATTAACAGGGATCATGATGTTTTTATTGCCGACTACATCGACGGCCTGAGTGAAGGTTCCACAACTTTTGGATACAACATGATAATGAACTCATTTCGAGCCATATCTGTTCCGAAGGTTATTGAATCCATTTCCGGTATTAAGTATCAGGGGATTATAGTCCTGGGAACCGAGCTGTCGGTTGAAGACTTCACGGCCTTTGAAGCATTAGATGTACCCATTGTATTTATTGATACTTTTCAGGATTATCTTCAATTTGATTTTGTTGACATGAACAACATCGACGGCATCTTCAAAATGGTGAATCATTTTGTTCAGCAGGGATATGAAAATATCGGGTTTCTGCGTTCCAATGTTAAAACAGGAAATTTCCGTTTAAGGTTTGAAGCATTCAAGGAAATATCGAAGTTTCTGAATCTTAAAATCAATTCAGAAAGCATTATCACCGTAGATTCAACCTTTGACGGTGCCTACGAAGATATGAAGGAATATTTGAATACCAATCCATCCCTTCCTGACGGTCTGGTATCTTCCAATGACATCATGGCATACGGCGTGATAAAGGCCCTGAACGAGTTCAATATCAAGGTTCCCGAGGATATTTCAATAATTGGATTCGATAATCTTCCTCTATCCTCGATTATGAATCCGCCATTAACGACAATAAAAGTATCGAAACATGAAATCGGCAAGACTGCTATACGTCTGATTCATAACAGGATTCACGGCAACATCAATGCCCCGCCGGTAAAAGTATTAATTGGCGGAGAACTGATAATCAGAGGCAGCGTCAAGCCGAAAAACTGACCCAGGAGATGTTCATTTCATGAATGTACAGGGAACACATTACCGGACAATACGGGTTAAGAAAGACAACCCGGCGGTTATTCAGATAATAGACCAGCGTCATCTACCTCATAAGTTCATTATCGAAGATCTGAATACTGTCGAAGAAATGGCCGAGGCTATCAGGGATATGCATGCCCGGGGTGCCGGGTTGATCGGTGCATGTGCCGGATATGGAATATACCTCGCTGCATTGAATGCCCCGAAGAACTCGGTGGAAGCTTTTATGTTATTCCTTGAGGAATCCGGTAAAACTCTGAAAGCCACCCGCCCGACGGCTGTGAACCTGGCCTGGGCCGTCGATCGTCAGATAACAACGGTTGCCGCTGCCGGAGGTGATGTCGAAGCCCGTATTCAGACGGCTTTTAAAACAGCCGGGATTATTGCCGATGAGGACGCCGAGTTCTGCCGGCGTATTGGCGAATACGGAGCTGATGTCATAAAAGAGATCAGCCGAAAGAAAAAAGGTGAAATGGTGAATATCCTCACCCACTGTAACGCCGGATGGCTGGCCTTTGTGGATTACGGTACGGCAACCGCACCAATTTATGCTGCCCATGATGCTGGGATAAAAGTTCATGTATGGGTTGATGAAACCCGTCCCCGAAACCAGGGAGCCAGACTGACGGCCTGGGAATTGGGTGAACATGGAGTGCCCCATTCGCTTATCGCAGACAATACAGGCGGCCATCTGATGCAGCATGGAATGGTGGATATGGTGATTACCGGCACAGACCGTACCACCTATACCGGGGATGTGGGTAATAAAATTGGAACATATCTCAAGGCCCTGGCAGCCAAAGATAACAATATCCCTTTTTACGTGGCCCTCCCCTCATCCACCTTTGACTGGAAAATGAAAGACGGAGTCGCTGAGATTCCCATTGAGCAGCGGGATGCCGCAGAAGTAAGGACTATCAATGGACTTTACAAGGGTGAAATTGTTACAGTTCAGCTAGCACCGGATAACAGCCCGGGGGTTAATTACGCCTTCGATGTTACCCCGGCCCGGCTTGTTACCGGACTGATAACCGAACGGGGAATCTGTGACGCCTCGGCTGAGGGTGTTCTGGGTTTGTATCCCGAAAAAGGAGTTTGAACCATGGCTTATTTTGCTCTGGACAACGATAGTGTCCTGGAATACGTACGCAGCCGGGATGCCCTGGACTCAGTTATCAACCGGAATGGTAAGCTCAACGCCGATGAAATCGGGGATGGAAACCTGAATCAGGTTTTTATAGTCAGAGGATCGAACCAGGCCATCATAGTGAAACAGGCCCTAACCTACCTGAAAGTGGCCGGTGAATCCTGGCCCCTTACCCGGGAGAGAATGCGTTTTGAAACCCAGGCCCTGCTGAAGCACAATGAACTGGCCCCGGGGCTGGCCCCGGAGGTTTACGATCATGATGAAGAGATGTCAGTTGTAGTAATGGAGTTTCTCGGGAAACATGAGGTGATGCGCAAGCCTCTGGTGGAACGTCGCCGTTTCCCTGATTTTCCCGAACATATCTCCACTTTTCTGGCACGAACCCTCTTTCTCACTTCCGATCTTTTTCTAAGTGGAGTGGAAAAGAAAGAGATGCAGAAATCCTTCATCAATCCCCAGCTCTGTGAAATTCAGGAGGACTTTGTCTACACCAATCCCTACATGGAGTCCGAAGAGAACAAGTGGAACCCGCTGATCGATGCCGAAGTTCAGGAGGTTCGTTCAAACAGCGAACTGAAACTGGCCATCGTTGAGATGAAAACTGCCTACATGATGCATGCCGAGGCCATGATTCACAGCGATCTGCACACAGGCAGTATCATGCTCAACGAAAAGGATACCCGGGTTATCGATCCCGAATTCTCATTTTTCGGACCCATGGCCTATGATGTTGCCGCTCTGCTGCAGAACCTGGTTCTCAATTACCTGTCCCACTTTGCCCATACCCCGGATCCGCAGAAACGCTCTGATTATCAGCACTACCTCCTGGGTATGATTCGGGATATCTGGAATCTTTTTGCAGAGAAATTCGATGTTCTGTGGGTTGAGAATAATAAGGGTGACCTTGTTCCCGATGCCTACTGGGCATACCCCGGTGGTGCTGAGGCCTTTGCAGATTTCAGAAAGAACTACCTGCAAAACATGCTGCAGGATGTTGCAGGGCACGGGGGAACCAAGTTCCTGAGGCGGATGATGGGGATTGTTACGGTATGGGATATCTCCAGCATCGAAGATGAAGTAAAACGGGCTGATATTGAACGGATGGCCATACGCATCGGAAAACGCTGGCTGCTGGAACGCAAGTCGGTTACGGGCATTGACGATCTTATCGATATTGTGATTGAGGAAGCACCCTTCCGAAGTGACTGAGTAAGATAGGGTATTAGCAAATCAGGAAGGTCGCTTGGAAGTTGAAAGCACTTTGAATCGAGCAGAGGTACCTCCCGGATTATTCTTTTTACTAACCATATTGGTGATGCATGATGATCATCTAGCTGTGAGGGTCTATATTTATCTTGTCAGACAGTGGTTTCGGATCCCTGAAGATCTTTCCACCATCGCCTCCGGTGATACTATGGATTAGAATCAGCCTTATATACCACAGATTTCCACTTTAAGTATAAATACCGAT
>Ga0164315_10003078_pt1 | contig 12878 bp, 22 predicted proteins | sample GuaBasSedimGuay6_FD_113737 | JGI IMG/M metagenome (GOLD analysis project Ga0164315, IMG submission 113737) | Subseafloor sediment microbial communities from Guaymas Basin, Gulf of California, Mexico - Guay6, Core 4569-2, 0-3 cm | ecosystem: Environmental > Aquatic > Marine > Hydrothermal vents... | reverse complement strand
TCGACAGGTTGAAAATTTATACAAAAGATTTTTAACTGATAAGCAAACCGACGCAACAAAGTATCGTGAACTGGCAGATGGACTTCAGAAAGCCATGAATGAACTTATGAATTTTATTCGGTTGAGGGATAAGTAATGGAATCCGAAACAAAAACGTGTAATTGCACCCCGGCAGAGGATGAACACTGGGAAGTTCAAGAGCAAAATCAAGAACTTCGCAAAATCACATCCAAAGGCGATAAAAAAGTCGAGATGGTTAAGAAATCCGACATCGTCAACAAAAAAAAATATCAACACATCGAGCAATCAATATCGCTAATTGATAAACTTCGTATCGCCCTTCGAGAGATTTCAGACGTCGCCAATTAGGCATGTAGGATAATTCCACACATTTCCACACAGCACCCGACACGTTATTGGCACTTGCGTGCGTAGTTATATATAACTCTATTATACTATCATATGAAATATCGTATATCAAATACATTAATCATATTTCTTCGTATTTACTAAAGTAAATACTTCATAAATATACCCAAAAATGGGTTTGCTTAAAATTAAGATTTCTGAAGGCTTGTTGGGTTTTGTCGAAATTCTTGACCTCGCAAGTCACTCGTGTTACCTTGCCAATCACGAAGACGAAACGAAAGAGAAGTGAGATTGAAATGACCGATAAGACATGCACAAAATGTGACCAAACATTCCCAGCAGCGTTGGATAATTTTTATAATTGTAAAACTGCAAAAGATGGATTGCAATCGTGGTGTAAAGTTTGCCAGAAGGCCAGAGCAAAACAGTCACACTGCGAGATCGCAGTAACTCCAGAGAGAAAATTATGTGCTGCAAAATACCAAAAAGAGTATCGTAACTCTTGCCCTCAGAGAGCTGTTGCTCACTTGATTAGATTAAATACTGGAAATTTATTACCAAGGATTTATAAAACTTCTGAGAAAGAACTTGGCTGTACCTCAGAATTTCTCATGACATACCTTGAATCAAAATTTTATAAACATCCGGTAACCGGAGAATCGATGACCTGGGATAATCGTGGTAAACCAGCCAATACGTGGAGGATAAACCACATCAGGCCCCTTTCCAGCTTTGACCTGACCGACCCTGTACAGCGCGAAGTCGCGGCAAACTGGACTAACCTTGAGCCCGTATGGCACTCCGAGCACATGGATAAACACCACGGATAATGTGTGTTATTATACAAAAATATAATCGTAGATGTACAATTGATGGAGCTGACTCCGATACAATTAAAGAGCTATCAAAAAAACTATCGTTCAAGTCTGCCGGTAGGGAATATGCTGAATCATTCCAGACTGGCACATGGGACGGTAGAGTGCGACCGATGAAGTATAACCGTAAGTTTGGATATCACTGCCCTGGTGGTCTTTTAGACATCATAGAATCCAAGTTAGTCCAGCTTGGGGTTGAATACAAAATAATAGACCACAGAGCGTACAACAACGAGTCTGTTGAATATAACTGGAATGAAAACATTGTACTGCGTCCGTACCAAAATGACGCGGTAACATCGGTACTCAACTCCGAGGGTTCAGGGATCCTCAAGTTAAGTATCCGCTCTGGAAAAACGATTATTGCTGCACGAATAATTTATGAGATGGGACTCAAGACATTGTTTTTGGTACCCAGTTCTTTGCTTTTGTCACAAACGATAGAGGCTTTTGGTAATGTTCTCCTTGAAGAAATTGGAGAGATTGGCGGCGGCATTTGGAACGAACAAAATGTCACTGTTGCCACTTTTCCCTCGTTGATTACGGCACGCGCCAGAAAAGATGATAAATACTTAACCATTCTAGATAGGTATGATGTTGTAATTGCTGACGAATGTCATTCAATGGTAGACAATACATGGGTCAAAGTTATGTTAGAGTTAGACTGTTATTGCAAAATAGGATTGTCAGCTACAGTATATCTTGATTCAGATAAAGAAAAGCAACGTGGCATCATATATTTAAGATCGGCTTGCGGTGGGATAAAATATGAGTTGAGTCCGTCTGAGCTAATTGCCTTAGGCCATCTGCTTCCCCCAGACATTCGATTATACCCAATACGGACCCCAGACCTCACCGGTCAAGCCTGGTCTCATGAGTTACAACTAGCCGGCATCTACGAGAACGAATACAGAAACAAAAAAATATGCGAGATAGCGAATGAACTAGCGAACGATGGATACCACGTGCTGATAGTGACAAACCGCACATCACAAATAGAGGCCCTAGAAGGCCTATTTGACGAGCTTTCAATTAAACCCTATGTTGTCATAGGGGATACCAAGAAAACCGATAGGAAGACCATCCTTGACGATTTCTTGAGCAACACAGGAACAATCCTCATCTCAACAGTGATATCGGAGGGAGTAGATATCCCAGAGTGTGAGGTAGTGATAAACGGAGATGGAGGCAGTGACGTAAAAAGCTGTGTACAGAAGATGCGTTGTTTAACTCCGGCAAAAGATAAGACTAAAGCTATATACGTAGATTTTTTAGACTTTACCAATAAATATTTCACTAAGCATAGTAAGAATAGACTTGATGTTTACCGTAGTGAGCCTCTCTTTAACATCCGAGTAATTGTTTGATATACGATTGATTTATAAATCTCGGATGTTCTTTATCTTTTTTCTTGACAGACCTTAAAATTTAGTATAGCTTAGTTATTACGAGCTGGCCAGGTAGTCCTTCTGGGATCTTGGTCTGTCTCGTGTTCTTTGATGGAGGCTTGATGTATACACCTGGCTTGCCTGAATGGATAGTATCCTGTTGAATTGAGCCTCCATCGTTTTGTTCTTTGACAATTTGTTCATACGCACATGCGACTAAGAATCGCTGACATTTGGGAAAGACCAATAAGGGCCCGAAATAGAATCGACGGTTATGTTGAAGTTTGAGATGCGTGTCCCGATGATACTCTGGGTTAAGAGATCAAAAATAGTAATCGGCAACGAATACACACCTGAACTACGAGCTGCGGCCTAGTTCCGTTTCTCCATGAGTGCCCGTGCATTGGGTAGAAACGTCATTTAACGGGAGTAGCTAGTCAACATTGCATCATGTTTGATTGGCGGATTTATAGATGCAAAACTCTGAGGGCTTGTCTGGTTGTTGCTCAGAGATTGTTACATCAGACTACACACGTAACGAGTCTCAAATGGAGTATAAGCGGACCAGGGGGCAGTACCCTGCGGGTCCACTAAAGTCCCGAAATGACTATAAAATTTGCTCTGGTGGTAGGCGTCGAGAGACACCCCAATGACACGCTGGAAAGACTGCGTGGCTCCAAGGAAAGACTTGGGTACTGTGTCGTTGGAGTTGTATTCTTGGCACGGTGTACTGGCCTTGGGATGGCTTATAACTCACCCAAACTAACAGGAAGTAGCGGTAGTCAGTTTTTATCCTGTCGGAGGCAAACGTCTTTAATTCCGCTCTCGCAGTCAAAATAGGTAGCCCCTATAAAGGCAAAATACGCGATCCGTGATAGCTTTGTATAACGTTCTCTGCAAAGTGTTTATTCTTCCTTGTTAGTTTTCGCCTCAGTAGCAATTCCTCACGTGCCAGCAAGGAATATGCCCGAGTCAACAGTTTTCCTTATAGACTGTCGGGATCTTTATAGGGGCGCTTTCGGATGTATTTTCGCGCACCAATAGAAAATGTCTGACAGCCGGCAAAGACCGCAAGTCTCGGGGTGGTACCGCCCTGGGTATCCGGGTAAGGGCTTGATGGTAAGCCGCCTGGTTTGGGACCAGGAGTTGTGCACGTTCGACCCGTGCTACCCGGACTAATGTAAGGAGTAGAAATGAACAGAATGCTAGAAGGTGACGTAAAGTATGAGCATATTAGACTACAAGACGCATGGAAGGACCTGACGCATACTACATTTGCTGTATGGGTTCGCATGCAGAATCTTGATTATGACATGGGTTCTGGGATTGGTAAATTATCTACCCACTTTGGGTTCGGTCGTGTGAGGTTCAATGAGATTTTAAAAGAGCTAGAGAGAAAGGGGTACATAGATGTTATCCCGTCTAAGAAGAGATTCGAGAAGTCCGAGCTTACCTTGATCAGACATGCCATAATTTACGGGCCGAACTCGTTTGTTAAGATGACAAATCTTAAAGAGATGGCATTTGACGATTTTGTAGCAAAATTCAATCACATAGAAGAAGATTATGAGCGTTGATATCCAAAAGATGCACGCTATAAAGGGCAAAGCTAAAAAACGTAGCAGAAAAGTCCACAAGGACCAAACATCGTTTAGCTTCCTCGCTGAGCGCACTGAGATAGAGGCGTACGCTGATGCTGAGAAGGAGCAGAAAATCGAGCACAAGGGTCTTCTTGCTCGTTTTAAAGGGCTTCGTTTAGATTGGGGCAAGATATCCAACATAGACGAGCCAATATTCAATTTTGATCTGAAGGCTGGCGAACGTAAAAAATACATAGATATGCTAAAGCGTGGCAATAGTGATAAGGACCGGAAGGCTTTATCTAAGATGTTGGGTTTAGAGTTTTCTCGTATTTATACTAAGTATAGGCGCAATCTTCAAGCGGTAGGAGGTAAGAATCCTGGGTTTCAGGTACATCCGAGGGAAAGGCGACATGCTCGTAAGGCTGGTGAGCTTTGTTTGAAGAATAGCATAACGCCTCAGACTCTTTTGGAGTACTGGGATTGCAATATAAAGCATTTTGAGGGGTTGAATGTGACGTTTGTGCCTCTGACATTTTGTAGTTCTGCGAGTAATGTGGAGACGGTTGTTAAAAATGGCTTTGCTAAAATGAAGGCTGAAACCAAGTTACAGGATGGTCGAGGACACAGTTTCAGCGACACAAGTAAGCTAGAACCAATGATTCGGAAAAAGTTGGAATTTGCTGGCCATTCCACAATAATGTTCAACGATCGTCATCTACTATCTGTGCAACGGATGGCGAAGAATATTGCTGACGGTAAAAATATGTTTATTCCAGCTGAGTTGAGAGACATGGTAAATTGGATTGCGAAAGAAATATTCAGTTGACAACAGCTCTCCGGTCTGGTAAACCTGTTATAGAAAGTGAGGAGTAGAAGAGAATGAAAGAAGTAGACCAAACTAATAATCCAGATTTTATAATTCTAGAAGATTCCATGTGGGGTACAGAGGCTCAAGATATTTTAGATACAGATATTGACGATGTTGTTGACCGGTACCTAGATCAATCTGATGAGCAGATATGTGGTACATGGCATATTCAGGTATATGAATATAAGAGGAAAATTGTATTTTGGAGTTGGAAAGGGGTTCTTGGCGGTCTTATTGAGGATCTGGATTGTAATTACGGGTCACTAGAAGAGTGCACAATGGCTAGCGATAACATGAGAGAAGCAGCTATGAAATTCGTGGATTGTGTGGTCAACGAATATGTACCTTGGCAATGCGAAAAGACGGGGAACTACATCTTAGTTGACGCTGTCGAGTGGTGTAAGAAGAACCAACCAGACTGGTTGAATTAAAGAAGCAGAGAAGTAGAAAGGAACCCAGTGGCTCAGAAAATGGACGTTCGATGCGAGGTGACAGTAAGAGAATTTATCCGAGCATGGCGTAGGGCGTTTAAAAAGTGTAATCCGAGATTCAAAATCCGTGGATACAAGTTAAAGACCAATTCATTGAGATACCAATGTTTTAACGAGCTGTCTGCTTGTGTCAATTGTGGGATCAAGGGTAGCCACGTGAATATAGAGCTTGCAATGGATACGGGGCAGACTAGACCACATGCCAACATGTATGCTTACAACGAATGCGGGCACCCTATACTTTTGACAAAAGATCACATCGTTCCAAAAAGCGAAGGCGGTTCTGACTTAATGAGCAATCTGATAACGATGTGCAGCAAGTGTAATCAACTGAAGAGTAGCAACAAGATAAGCAAGGCTCTGATGAGAAAGATAAACAAGATAAAAGAACGGAGTAGAAAATGTTCAAGATAGAGTTCGTTTCACCAACTGCTGAAGTAGGAGAAATAGTGAAACCAATAATGAATATGAAGGCGAAATAATGACAACAAAAACTAAAGAGGAATATAAATTAGAAAACAAACGGGTCTTTGACGCAGCTAGAGAGCTAATAGACAGCTGGCCGGAATGGAAACAAGCATACGCAAGAGCCAGAATAGAGGAAATAATTGAAGACGAGAGTTGAAATCGAGGAATATAACCGTGGGGTAGAACTCCAGGTGAGACAGCTGTGCACTACAAGCAAACATGCTGGGGCGCAGATCTGCTACAAGTGCCGGCGCAAGGGATATATAGCTAAGCAGGCTTATGAGGCGTGCATTCCACGTGCGTTTTGGAATATAAAGGACAAGGATATCAAATATAACCGCGATGTATTTACGCAGGTAATACAGAAATACGCCAATAAATTGGACATAGCGTTACAAAACGGATATGGATTATCTTTAAGTTCCGATAACGGTACAGGCAAGACAACCTTTCTGTGCTATATTCTGCTAGAATCTATTAAGAAGGGTCGGTCTACATATTACACTACTCTACCACAATTGAGCTATGATCTGAAACGGGCTTTTGGGGATGTCCAACATGCACGGCGTCTTGAGATGTTTCTGTTAACGTCGGACTTTTTGGTAGTGGATGAGTTTGGTGCAGAACAAAACAGGAATGCGTCGGACTTTTTAAGCTCCGAGATTACGAGGATTATAAAAGACAGGATAGACAACCAGCTGCCGGTGTTAATTGGAACAAATCTTGACCTGGCGGCATTAGAACACGCGTATGGTGCGACAATTGCATCTATGTTACAGCTAAATCAATCGGTTGCCTTGACACCAGGTGACTTTAGAAAAGAGCTAGGTAAAACCATGCAGAAAAATATGGGGTATTAATGGGAGAATATACATATTTGATACATACCGGATACAGAGACGCTAATAAAAATGAAATTTGGCGTTATTCAAAAATAAGATCTTGTTTCACCGGTAAATTTGGAGAAGTTGTTTATTGCGAATATCTTGGGAGACATTATATCCAGTGGAGTATGTTGAACGATCTGTCGTGGCTTGGTAATTGCTATGGAAATATAGAGGTAATATGAATCTACCATACATGGAGAAGCCAATATTATTTAATGGAGAGATGGTAAGGGCAATACTAGATGGACGGAAGACCAAGACTAGGCGTGTAATTACGGTGCCATGGACTAATGGTACGCGGACGATGCCATACTCACCATATTACGGATACGACGAGGACAAAAAATGGATTTGGATGTGTGATGAGTATGGAGATTATCACGATCTGCCTTGTCCATACGGCAAGCCAGGAGATCAACTCTGGTTGCGGGAGACTTGGGTACACTATCAAACACATTCCCATGTAAAAGGGTTTTACGCACTCAGTGATGGGTCTGCTGGTTACAAAGCAGATGGTTTCAAAACTGTCGAAGAGTTTCGGCAGCATATTTTAGTTACATGCGAAGATATTGAGGCAGTGGTTATAGACAAGGAGAGATGGAAGCCGTCCATCCATATGCCGCGTTGGGCAAGCCGGATTAATCTATTGGTTAAAGACGTGCGTGTAGAGCGTGTGCAGGATATTACAGAAGACGGCGCAAGGGCCGAGGGGATAACAGTTTTACCTTTACAAGAAGAGTCAGATCCCAGTGCTTGGTGGGAAAGTTCGCCAGGTGTCAATCAAGCAAGATCGGCAAGACAGTCATTCATAGGCCTTTGGGACTCAATAAACGAAAAGCGTGGCTATGGCTGGGATGTCAATTCCTGGGTTTGGGTAGTGGAATTTGAGGTGGTAGGTTGAAGTTTGATACAAGATTTGAAGAAGACATCATATCGCAGTCTCTACGTGATACAACATTTTTACAAAGAGCTGTAAAGACGTTAGAGGCCCATCATTTTAGTAATAGAACATATGCCTGGTTTTGGAAGATAGTTGCGTCTGCATGGGATAAGCACAAGGAGACGCCGGACCCAAAATACATGGTCCACCGAATCAATAGCGAGTTTGAAAAACCTGAGGATAAGGCCCGCTATATTGAGGTACTGAAGTCTTTAATTAAAAAGAAATCAACGATGGCTAATATAGCCCTAGAAGAGTTGAATACATACATACGCATGACAAAGCTCCACAAGGGCATTGAGACAGCTATTAAGGCAATTGAGAACGACGAGATAGACGGTGCGTTTGACGTAGTACGGGACGTTATATCCCAGGATTATAAGGCACGTGACTATACCGTTGTCAATTGGCTAGAACAGTTTCAAGAGAGACAAGATGACAGAATATATAAACGAGAGCACCCTGAAGAGTTTTGTTCAATCCCAACAGGAATTACTGGACTTGACAATATTATTGGAGGTCTGCAACCAACCGAGCTGGGTCTCGTGGTGGCAACTACGGGTCGCGGTAAGAGTATTACTCTTACAAATTTTGCTTTCAATGCAGCAAAGCGCGGCCACCAAGTTTTGTATGTATCTTTGGAGATGCCTGCTGACCAAGTTGCGCAAAGGATAGACAGCCGCTGGTCTGGCATGGAGTATGCTAAAATAAAATCTGCCGATTACACTTTAGAGGACATACAAAGGTTTGAGAAGCGCTTAGAGAAGGCGCGTGAGCAATTCAATAATAAGTTGAAGATTGTTTCGATGTCTTTGCGTAAATGCAATATTAATACGATAACTGACATTTTGCATGATTTGCATAGTGAATATGATGGGTTTGACCCTCCGTTGATTATAATTGACTCTTGCGACCATATGCAGGCGTTGACTAAAATAAACGACTATCGGTTACAGCAGGCATCTGTCTACACAGACACTAAGGCGCTGGCGATGGCTTCCGGGAAGGCCATCTGGTCTTCGACCCAGGCCGGCAGGGATTATGCGGAGAAAATAGCTACAGCGGAATCATTGTCAGAAAGTTACGATAAATCAAGGCTTGCCGATCTAATTATTTCAATTAATGCGCCTCAAGAGGAATCTCGTACAACAAAGAACTCAAATGATTATTCATTTATGGGTGATGAGTTTGCCGAAGAAGAGGATAGTGGACGGACACTAGATATTGATGGACAACACTTGGAACTCTACCTGGCGAAATACAGGGATGGTGAATCCAAGATAAGCCTGCCACTGGACGCAGACTTCAAACGCATGTTGGTTAAGAGTGCCGACGTGGTGGAGGAATAACAAAAATGTCTTGACACGCTTAGTTAATGCTGTATAGTTGAGTTAACTGGTCATCTAACAAAGGGAGAAAACAATGATGAAAGTAGTAAAAAGAGAAGTAGAGATCGTAGAAGTTGAGGGCTTGGCTTCATTACTCGGCGAGCGAGTTTTGCTAATGTGTGCAAATTACTTTTACGAGGGTATACTTACTGGCGTTAACAATACATGCGTATTGCTTGAGGACGTCGGAATTGTGTACGAAACTGGTCCTTGGTCAGAAACTGGATTCAAGGATCGCCAGCAGCTACCTCACCCGCGATACGTTCAAAACACTTTCATTGAATCCTATGGTCTCAGTGAGTAGGATGAAATGATAAAGCAGTCACGATATAAAAAGTCTAGGTCTAGGTCTTGGTCTAGGTCTGGGTCTAGGTCTGGGTCTGGGTCTTGGTCTGGGTCTGGGTCTTGGTCTGGGTCTGGGTCTGGGTCTGGGTCTGGGTCTAGGTCTAGGTCTGGGTCTAGGTCTTGGTCTGGGTCTAGGTCTAGGTCTTGGTCTGGGTCTAGGTCTAGGTCTTGGTCTGGGTCTAGGTCTGGGTCTCAGTAAGTAGGATTCAATGATAAAGCGACGTTGTGGAGGAGTAGTGTACGAAGTAGAGCACATGGTAAACGGCAACTGGATCAAGCTGCATTTTTCTGTTGACAAAAACAAAGCGTTAGGTATACTTGGTAAAGCGTTGGAAGACGGCCTATACCGGGTCAAGATTACAAAAGTCAGTTATGACTTCTAGGAGCAATAATGGAAGAGAGAACAGCAGAACAAATCCTTGAGATGCAAATCAAAAAGACCCAAAAAGTTGTCAAAGGGTTCAAAGTAAGGTATATGTGGGCATTCCTAGAAAGGTTTGTAACTCCCGCAAGCTTTATGATTTTCAAGACCGTATTTATCAAGCGGTCACTTGACCCGAGAGCACTCCAAGGATTGGTAGCACATTGCGCTGATCATGCAATGATGCATAACATTTATGGTTCCATCGTATTCTTCTTCAAATACGTACAATCTGACATATTCAGGGCGGGTGTTGAGGTTCGCGGGTACGCATTGTCAATATTAGTTGCCGAGAAGAACGGTGTTCCATATGATTATGCTTTAGAGACCTGTGCAGTTAAGTTGTGTGCACTTTATAGGTTGGGTATGGATTATGAATCGGCCCACGAGGTTCTTGATGATACCTGCCGGCTAATAAAGGAGCGGCAATTCAAATCGCTACAAAAAATCTTTGACTGTTTTCGAAGACCCCATGAAGGCTGGAGCTTGTAGTTCTTGTTTGATTTCAAAGACTATGTAACGAAACATATAGACAAGGTCACTGTTAACAGCACTAACCAACTCATTTGTACTTGCCCTTGGTGCGATAAACCAATAAAACTATATGTCGATTGTAAGACTGGAAACTACATTTGTTTCTCATGTAATGTTAAAGGTCGTGGTCTAATTGGTCTGGTGGCCAGGTTTGAAGGTTTATCAAATCGCCAAGCTCGCGAGTTCATCTCTCAAGATGAGTCATCATTAATACGCGAACTAACATTATCTGAAATGCTTGAGAAAATAAGGCCCAAAGAAAAACCTCCTGAAAAATACAAAGTCGACATACCATTACCCGATGGGGTTATCCCGATATTTGATGGAAAAGTTTGGAGATTCCCGTCATATCTAAAAAAACGTGGCATCCCGAGAGCAGTTGCTCACAAGTTTGAACTTGGATTTGTAGATTATGGCTACTTCGGAGGTAGAGTGATACTGCCAATCCGCTGCCCTAATGGCGAGAGTTTCACAGCTCGCGATATAACTGGTAAGCACGCGATAAGATATCTAAACCCAAAACAAGCCGGCCATGCTAAATTGATATCTGGTTGGAACCAATGCGATTTCAGCAAGCACATAATTATAGTAGAGGGATTTTTTGATGTTATTCAGATGCACATCCACGGTTTTCAGGCCATAGCGTTAAATGGCAAGAGATTACATGACGCACAAGCGACGATGTTATGGACATTGCCAAGTGACCTGCACATAACCATTATGTTGGACGCAGAGGCGGTCGTAGACGCCGTAAGAACTGCACAGATACTATCAGATAGATTTGAGAACATCGACATAGCCCAACTACCAGAGGGCCTGGATCCGGGCGACTCTACTTATAGCCAAGCGATGACAGCCGTTATGAATGCCAAAGACTACACGTTGTTTGGAGGCCTTAAAAGCCGCCTAGATGAAATAAAAACGAATTTTTCTGTTGACAACAATACAGATATCAGTTAAGATTTTCAAGCACTCTAACAAGGAGAAGACATGAGCGAAAGCAGCAGTAATGGGATTGGGGCAATGGGCTTACTAGGATGCATTTTTGTGGTGCTGAAGTTAACCGGTGTCATCGCATGGTCTTGGTGGTGGGTAACTGCTCCATTTTGGGGCGGTTCAGTGCTAGTTATTGCGGTTGTTTTTGTTATTTTGCTGGTTGCCGCTTTGGCGGCTGTTTTTCTGAAATAAGAAGGTAGGTTGATATGACATGTTCTGTATTTGAATCGAATTCAAAATTCATAAACCAAGTATTGGTAGTTGACGCTATACACCAGGTATTTAGCGAACAAACCTACAGGGCTAAAGCACCACATATTGAAACCCAAGAAGACGGGGAGATGGTATTCTCTTGGTCGGAAGACCATTTTTATCTTGAAATAGAAACATTTGGTGGTGAGTTTGATAATAATTGCGCATTGTTCCGTTGGTTTTTTATCAAGCATAATTTTGTAGAGGGCTTGGCTGGTATAGGCACATCAAACGATATACCTGACGAGTTAAAGAAAATTATGCTTGAATATCTAGCGTTGGTATAATTATGCTGCCTTGCCTTGGAGAATTCTACGAAGAAACTCAGTCTTGCTTTAAATGTCCTGATAAGGAGCACTGCAAACTGTTTGGTAAATTTTTAACTCGTACATCGCAAACGCCAAACATATTTTTTGATGTTGGCTATGATGGAAAAGAATACTACTTGATTATGAAAGGAGATTTTGACCACGACAAGTTACTTCAGATATGTAACGACCAAAAGATGTTTGAGAATCAAGAGAATAAAAAGAGAAAGCTTGCTATTGAGGGGGCTAAGGTAGATAAGTTTGGAGATAAGGGTCGACTAAAAGCTGGTGCAGCAACAAAGGCATATTGGCAAAACCGGATAGAGGGGCTGGTCAATGAGTATAAACACTTCCGTCGCCAGCTGTTAAAGAAGACCGATGGCATACTTGCTAAGCCAGACGTTTCACCAAAACGTGGACAATTTACAGAGTACTGGTTACAGCATAAGTCCGCAAGGCCAATTAGTATTTATTACAAAAACAATTTATTCAAGGAAGTTCACGTGTGCACTTTGACGTTAAAAACTCAAATGAATAACGTCGATGTAATGATAAACGCACCACTTGATAAGTTTTCTGAATATCTATCTTTGATGGATATTCATAAACTACAGCCGATTGTTGAGAATATTGATAGTCGACGGTTTATTTATACATTATGTAGATCTCTAGATAGGGAAAAATTGTCAATCGTAGCTGAAGTCGTAGCAAAAATTGTTAAAGAAGACTACTTTGACACTAAGCAGAAAGCGTAGGAAAGATACT
>Ga0164315_10003076_pt1 | contig 12891 bp, 11 predicted proteins | sample GuaBasSedimGuay6_FD_113737 | JGI IMG/M metagenome (GOLD analysis project Ga0164315, IMG submission 113737) | Subseafloor sediment microbial communities from Guaymas Basin, Gulf of California, Mexico - Guay6, Core 4569-2, 0-3 cm | ecosystem: Environmental > Aquatic > Marine > Hydrothermal vents... | reverse complement strand
TACAGTATTTTTTCTCAATACCTAAAAGTACTAGCAGATACCCTAAACTGTCCAATTCACTTTTTATAAGTGTATCGTTCAGTTTTAAGGCTCTGCCGTTTTCCTGGCTGATTAACTTGTTAACAAAGTTAAAAGCTTCTCTTTTACTCATTAGATAATGATTACAGGGGAGCCTAGATCTGATAACAAGTCGTTAGCAACATCATCAATAGAATCTGCAACAACTGCCTGAGGAGCTATACCTGATCCTGCAATAGATAATGTAGCAGCATAACCGTCTAGCTGCTGTTTAAGTAACTTTTGTTTAGCGTCAGTAGTAAACCCAAGAGTTTGAGCTGCCATTAGAGCAATCTTCTGAGCAGATTCTGCATCTGTTCGAGTAGTAAAGGCTACCTGCTCTAAGTCTCTATCATTCAGTAAAGCTGTCTCTGATTCTGTTTTAATGATAACTCTACTGTTGAGCTGGTTCTCCCGATTAGTTTTCTGTTGAGATGCTTGAACACCTTCATAAGCTTCTGCAGTCTTACCTATAATTAGATCAATTTCTTCTTGAATCTTTTGTTTGGTTAGGTCAATTACACCCCCAACCTCGTTATTCTTATTTTCAGACTCTATCTTCTCTTGAATAAGTTCAGCCTCTTTGTCTGCTTTCTGTTCCTCCATTAGGAACTTAATAGATTGAGCTAGAACTGCTTGTATAGAGCCTAAATAAACAGTAGCGTAGTCAGATCCTGTAATACGTCCTTGTTCATACTGGTCTATAATATGGAATTCAGTAGCATTGATAAGAACATCGAATACTCCCGTACCATCGTCAGCATTAGTACTGTTAGTTAGTTGGGTTATTTCTATGTTAGCCATTTTACATTCTCACTTGTTGATAAATATGGGTATCATTTACCCAAACCTCTAAAAAATACTCGTTGTAGACTGGAGCAGTTTCGCTAACAACTACGAGTACTACTAACCAAACACCTTTGCTGTCAGGAGTAAACTGGTAAGTAACTCCTCCAGGCTGGGTATCCGTAGGAGGAATATAGTCCTCTGCAGCAATAGCACTTTCTATAATTGTTACAGTACCGTCAGGTGCCCTAAGCCTTACATCAAGGTCTTCTAAAGGGGTGGGTACTACCATTGAAGGTAACACCCAATTCACCGCTATAGTCGTATTAACAATAAACATTAAGAGTCCGTAATTGTTGTGTATTCGGCTGTAATAGTTTTTCCTACGTCATCAGGACTATAACGAATTATCCCTGCTTTAGGAAATACAGAGTAGCTATTAGCTGCAAGTACTGTATTTACGTCATTCTCACCTACGTTTACCGCTTCAGTTCCGTCAATAAAGATTTTAATGAAGTCAGGATCTATAGCAAAGAACTCTGTAGAGAATGCTCCTTCGTCTGAGCCATTGCCTAAGTAGGTATAGAGATCTGCAGCAGTAGAAATCATGGATTGATAAACTATACCGCTTACCGAAGTACCTCCAATGGCAGTCTGGTTTACCTCTAGGTGATAGTTTGCAAGTATTACATTATTTATAGTAGTTTTATGTAGATCTACCCATGAAGATGAGCCACTAACGTACTCTTTCACGTTTACCTGAAAACGCATTTCTCTTTGATGAGTAAATATAAACCTAAGGCTATACGCAGTACTGGTGGTTAAGTCTATACTAGCTTTAGCAACTCCGTTTTGCATAGCTATTATTCTTTGGTCATTATTTACTCCGATACCATTCTGCAGCAAGAAGCAATGAGGTACTGTGTTAGCATCGTAAGCACCTCCTAAAGCACCTGCGTAAACAAGTCCTACATGTCCAGCAAACCCTGCAGTCATGCTTACTTCTGCACTCCCTTTACAGTCATAAGTTGTACTATTAGGTAGAGGATAAATGTCTATCATAGGTACTACTGTACCTAGCATTACAGGACTTAAAGAACGTGCCTGATAATCGTAGGGGTAGCCTGCGTAAGTAAGATTTCCTACAGCAGTGCTCCGAGTATTGGCAGAAATATCAGTCCAAGCATTTATGTCTTGAGGAATAGTTTCTACTAGGTGGTTAGGATTTCTAGTACCTGCCTGTAAAGGAGTAGTCTCTACGCTAGTTTCTCTTTTAGTAGGCTTGTACCACATGTACTGATCGAAGGTAAAAGAGGTAGAACCGTCCATCCAGATACCATCATATAATCCGAAGGTGTAGTTGTCAGTGTCTAAGAAAGCATCTACGTTGCCTGCTATGTCATCAAAAGATACAGTAACGCCTGACATAAGGTCTTCTGCAAGAGAATGTGTAGGTTTACTTCCAGCATGATCTTTTACCCAAACACTGCCGTCCCAACCGTAGTCAGTCCAAATTTGTGCTTTAAGCCCAGGAAGCCCTGTCCAATCATCAGTAGCAGAAGAAAAATCTAGGAGTTGCCAGTACTTATTAGCGTAAGTTTGAACGTGTATTCCTAGCCAAATACCGTCCTGTATAGGCATTGTAAAGTATTTATTAGTGTTGTCTCCTTGAGAGTTGTTTAAGTAGGTAGTGTTAGTAGATATTTCAACAGAACCGTCAGGACGTGTAAGCTCTACTTTTTGATTGCTTACTCCAGGACAGATAAAAGCATCTCCTCCTGCCTCATCTACGGTTAAATAGATACTCCTTGGGTTATAAGTTCCTGAAGGCCCTGTCTTGATATTGGTATTAAACGTAAGTATTCTTCCTCCGCCATTAGCTGCAACTCTAGCCCACACACCGTTAGGGGAGCATACAACACCTTGAAACCAAATCATCTCCTGACTTGCTGTGTAGGTTGGCCTGTAATTTGTAGGAGCGTAAGTAAGGTTTGTAACTGTTGAAGACGTACTATTAAGGTTATCCCACCAAGTACCATAAGTTACAGTAGTAGAATACTTATAAATCAGTAATAGGTGTCCATCAGCGTTAGAAGGATCTGCATGGAGTCCTCTAAGTACTGTAGGATCTCCTGCATGTAGGGCAGAACCCGTAGCTGTCCAAGATACTCCATTATCATCGGAGTAGTAAATATCAGGATTAGTGTTGTGGTTAAAGTAAGCCCATAGACGGTTATTAAAGCCCCTACTAATCCCGTAGCAGCCGGAAGTGCCGGAAAGACCAGAAGCAACAACAGATATATCTATCATAGCTGTAAGATCTGCACCAAAGAAGTATAGTCCGGTATCTGCACAAGCTACCCAAAAGTCTTTATTAGCATCTATACCTACCTGAATAATATTCGTAGGGAGGAATCTTGGGGTTACATCCCCAGAAGGTAGGTATGTATTATCCAGCAATGTCCCTTCATGCGTACTAAGGCTCATTACAACCACTTTGTCACTATCTAGCATGAGTATCTTATACCCATCATAAGGCATAGGATATAATCCTTCATCTTTAGAGGGGTACGTACCTTCATAAAGGGTAGTCCCTAGTATGTGGTTATTACCCTCATACAAAGAGAGTGCAGATACCCAAGAAGATGAGAAAGTATTACCATTAAATCCTACAGATTTTCTCATACTGTACTGATAGGCACTAACTCCAGTTTCACCTGTAGTTGTAATGTTCAGTTTAACGTACTCTGCTAAAGGTTCTACTACGTAACTGTCAGCATTAAAGGTCAATTTTCCGGTACCTGAAGAGGCATTTCCTGCATCGTAGAACGGTGTAGTACCGCTATTGTTATGCCCAAAAGCTCCTTGTAAGGGTGCATTAGGAACATTCTCTACAGGAAATCCTAAAAGTTTTCTATTACTTGAAACGGAGTGTATTAAAGACCCTACGTTATTAGTAATATCAAAATTAGTTCTTTTACCTTCCCTAAACATGTCGTTTCTAGGAATGTTTGAAGTATTCAGAACAGCTAGGGGTCTAACAGTGGTCTGAAGCTTCCTACAGTTCATAGTAGAGAACTCACAGTAGCTTGAAGCATTACTTATTAAAGATCCCCCAACGTTTACTCTTCTTATAAGTTCCCAAGCCTCATACGCATTAAGCTGGTAAGGATCTGAAGAAGTAAACCAATCAGGATCGTACCTAACCTGTATCTGGTAGTAGATAGTAAGGATTTCACTTGTAGTTTGTACACAAGGAGTATTGAACCATACCAAAGCGCCAAAATTCGCTCTAGGCTGTCCATAGCTGCTGCTGTAATTGCCTAGCCCTGCAGTACGGATCGTGTAATCTTCTGCAGGAGCCGCAAATTGTCTTGAGTCTTTATATAGATGAATACCAGGTTCCACAGCGTAGGTAAACTCCTTTTGAGGAAGTCCTGTAACAGCTATACCTGCTCTAACATCAGAAAAGTACCCTACGTCTCTTTTCTGTTCTTTAGTATCTTTACCACTTATAACAATAGCTCCAGGGAGAGCGTTAGTTCCTCCAGAACCTTCTAACCAGTACGTTAGCTGCTTATCTTGTATATGGTTAGTTTCTTCTACGGTTTTGGTGATTTCTCCAGTATCTTTATCCGTGAATACTGCAGTAAGCTTTCCTATCATTTTCATACTAGTGACCTATGTTTGAAGAATCAAAACGAGTTATAGAGTAAAAGTTGCCGTTACCAGCACTTGCTATAAGCACATCGTCTTGTAAATGTTTTTGGAAGTACGTGAATCTTGCTATAGATACGAAGTTACCTTTACCTGCGGAAGCAACTAGAGGAGATCCTACCACATTTTTAACCGTGTAGAAAAAACGTAAAAAGGAGCCTTCTAACTTTTTCCCCGCCGCACTGTTAGCCCATATAAGGTCATTAACGTAGGTACCAGAAGAGTCTACAGAAGCTGGAGGCGTACTTACTATAAGAGGAGATGAGTAAACCCTTTCCTGTCCGTTAATAAGGTAATGGAATTTAAACTTATATACCCCTTTAGGAAGCAAAGCTGTAAGAGGGTAATCTCCAAAAGTGTAACTCTTATAAAGGTCTTGAGGTTCTTGCACATAGTTAGGACTGGTATAAATATACATACCTGTACCCTTGGGAAGCAAGTCAGGAAGTACTTCTACGTAATCAATCCTAGTGGCAGGAGTAACTATTACAGGAGCGTTAGGGTAATCATTGTAAGGTACAAGGAAGTCTGGGGACAGTGCGTAGTCTTTTACTGTCTGACTTATACTATTAGGAATACCGTCAGCGTGAATACCCTGAGTTAAAGACGTAGGGGTATGGAAAATCTCTACATCCTTATACTGTTCTTTATTGGTACCGTAGTCTAGATAAAAACGAAATCTTCTGTTTGTAGTTTCTACGAAGGAGTAGCTAGTCTCTAATTGGTCTGTGTTATCAAGGATTACCTCAGGGCCTGACATCTGCTCCCAAAAGAACGTGTGGTTCCTTGTATTAGACTCGTCTGTAAGAGTAGCGTGAAGAAAGATAGTAGCTACGTTACATAGCACCATCTGATCCTTCCCAGGAGAGGCTATTCTTACGCTTCTACGCTTCTGTGAGTACCCTACAAAGATTCCCATACTAGATAGCTGAACATGCAACTATCGTACAGCAACCTACTAAGTTTACAGCAATATCTCGAACATTAGGATCAATAGAGGCTCCTTGGCTTACTACTTGAATCTTGTGTCCAGGAAGTATGATAACAGGAGTAACGGTGATGATACCTATTTTAGAATATCTAGGGAATACTATACTTCCTATCTCATTCTCGTTGTGAAGTATCTTTAGAGTTGTAGGGGTAAAGGCTGGAAATTCTTCTGCAATTGCTTTAGACCCCGGAGCATCAGTAGCTAAAGTAATATTTCTTGAAGCTACAAACGTACCGTAGATTTCATTAGGTACCATAAACCCTTGAAGGAAGAAGTTTATATCATAAGGGTAAGGTTTACCTATATCGTCATTATAGGGAGTAGTAGTAGTCGAGTTATCAAATACAAACATCTCTATTTTAGAGAGTATCTGGTAGCTTGCAGGGATTCCTACAACTAGGCGTATTCTCCAAAAACCTTCCAGTTCAGGAGTAAACTTATAAAGTATTCTTCCTGCAGTTGTTGGTGTAGGAGGTATGTAATCTTGTACTTCTATAGGTGCATCGAGGTATATCGTATCCCCTTCTGGAGTAATGAACAGAAGGTCTAAATCACCCAGTAGAGGAGGAGTTGCCGTTGTAGGCAACAACTCCCACTGAATTGTAGCTTCTGCACTAAGAAGATACATTTATTTTCCGTTATCAACATAACTGATAGCAAATTTCTTAACTCGTACAGCTACTTGGTTGCCTGTACGCTTACCTTTAATAATTTCTGCTTTATGAAGGGTAATCATCGTAGTTTCCGCTACATCAATTAGTCCTTGCTCTAGTTCAACTGGAATATCCAAAGGAACCAGTTTTGATAATCCGAAGTATTGATTCTCAAAGCTTAAGTAAGCAGTGGTCATCTCATCATTTTCACGATTATCTTTATTTGTAAGTGTTACCACTCTGGTAGCAAATGCAGCTTTCTTTGCGTCTGCAGTGAGCTTTCTTCGTTTTTCTAAGAGCGTTAGTCTCTTATCATTAGGAGTTTCTTCTACAGCTTCTGCCATAGCTACAGGGGGTTCAGTAGGAATTGGTTCATCTACCTTAGGAGGACTTGTTGCTTCTTCCAGTGCTTCTAGTACTCGTTCTTCAAGCCTATCGGTAGGAATGTTTTTAGGGAACTCCAAACCTAAGTCTGCAGCCTTATCTAAAAATTCTTCGCGTGTTGACATTTTATATCCTTAAAAATTATAAAAAAGGAGAGGCTCCTAAGAACCCCTCCTTAACTAAGCCTATTGTGAAGCAGTAACTAATACTTTCAACAGACGTTCTTCTCGCAGGATAATTCCTGCATACCACATATTGTAACTGAAGAATCCTTGTGTACCGTAAGGATTACCCAATTCAATTACATCAGGAGACTGTGCTCTGAACTTGATTTTGTTATTACCTTTCAAGCCAACAGTTGCAAATGAACCTTTAGTTGGAAACAAGATAGGGAACACATCAAAACGAACTTCAGTATCTGCGTAGTCACTAGTACCTGTAAAGGTATTAAGTGCAGCAGCAGAAGCAGCATCGTGAGTAGTGTTAGAAAGGTTGCCAGTGTAACTACCTACAACATCACCAGCACCACGATAGACAGTAGCAGACTCAGATTCAATGAACCTTACATCGTGCATACTTCCTACTTCACCTTCAGCCAAATTTGTAGCACTTGCATACTTGTATGCAGGAACATAGACATACTCAGTCTGACCATTAGTTATTGCATCACCACGAACTACGTTCTCAAGGTCAAACTTGACCTCTGCTCCGATGATTGCGTAGTAAGCACGATTTACTGTACGAGTATCAACTTTAGTTGAACCAGTAACAATAGAAGTATTGCGTTCTGCACGGTTACGTACAAGCTTACGAACACTTTTACGGATAAGATCGTAGTTGATTTGACTCAACTCATCAGTAGAACCATTGCCAGCAATAGAATCAACACCAACAGTCTTCAAAGAAGCAGCATTACCTGAATACATGACGTTAGGAGTAGAAAGCATATCTAACTGAACCAAGTCTTCACTTCGTTGGTTAGCAAGCAATCCAAGTTCTTCACGATAACGAACTTGCATAATGTCCTCAGAGAACATTGTAACTTCATCAGTGTAGTCAATCATTTCACCGTAACGGGCAAAACTAGTTTCCATCGTAACTTTCTTGATAGAACGCTTGTTGACTGCACCAGCACCTTCACCTAAAGCTGCATCAGTAGTTAGCCCAGAAGATACGTCTGTAATGTTACGAGCAGTCAAATAACCTTTCGTAGCAAACTCAGGATCTACACCATCTTCACGATCAAAAATGTGAAGCCATTTACTTACTTTGTAAGTTTTACCCATGTGCAAAGGCATAGAGCGTCTATCAGCGAACTGAGCGTAAACCGCTACAGCGTTAGCTGCTTTAACACCTGCTTTGTCATAAAAATGGGTAATTGTATTAGCTCCTGCTGTGGAGTTAGTACCATTACCATATACGTTTGTAGCCATCTTAATTCACCTTATTGGTTTTCCATGAGGGTATCGTACCACTCATCAAACTTTTCATCGTTGTCATCTAAATAGTCAACAACACCTTTACGTCCACCTCTCGAACGAGTCGAAGAAGCAGAACGCTTTTTATTAGCCGTAGCAGAAGCGTCCTTGTATTGTTTAGCAGCCTTTTGTGCTGGGTCTTCTACTTGTTTAGAAGCAGCTTGCTCCTGTTGTTCAAATAGTTGTTGTCCAGCCATCAAGTAGTACTCAATATCAGGTTTACTTCCTCCATCTAACATTTTCATTTTAGTTGCCTCTGGAGCTACCTTCGCAAAGACTCCTGATTTAACGTCCGAATGTAATCCTGAAAGCCACTCAGGATTGTTCGCTAAAGCTTGGCGTGAGTTGTTGTCCCACTGATTTGTTACAACGTCTAACGTCTGAGAGTACTCAGGATCTGCAGAGATTTGTCGGGTAACTTCTTCGAGATCTAACTCATTTTCGTTCTTGCCGTAATCCTTAGTCTGATACTCACCTTTTTCACCATCAACATCTAAATCATAAATGTCTATTGACTTTTCTGCAATAAGTTTCTGTAAAGCTCCCTTATCACCTTTAAGTACGTCAATAGCTAGATTGAGCTGTTCCTGGTCAATACCTTCATCTTCAAGGGCTGAAACCATTTTCCTGTAAGGTGCAATCTTCTGCATCTTACGGGTATAGTCCATAGCCTTTCCGAATACTGCACCAAACTGGTCATTGATTTCTTGTTGAGTAAACTCAAAATCTTGACCGTTGGCTTTAAACTTATAAGGAGCTGGAGTTTCAGGAGCTTCTTCTTCAGAAGATTTTTCACTCTCTTCATCCCCTTCCTGCTCACTTTCTTCCGATTCGCTGGACTCTTCTGTTTCATCAGAATCCTCAGAAGCTTCTTCTTCCTCAGTGAAAGCATCTAACTCATCACCCTCTTCAGAGGATGTTTCTTCCTCTTCAGGGGCAGACTCTTCAGAACTTTCATTAGCTTCTTCAGCTTCCTGCAGACGTAGCTCATTAAGCTCGTCCATAGGATCTTTGTCATTAGAGAAAATTCTCTCTCTTTCAACCTCTTCAGGTGTAGGGTTATCCATTTAACTCCTCCTCTTCAGCGTCACTAAGAGTAGGAGCAGTAGCATCTACGTAAGCATTCTCAACCATCTGCAGGAAGTAACTCAAGTTACTAGCAGCTACTAGATCTTCCATAATGTCAGGTCTTAGTCCCTGACTCTTGATTTGTGGTACTGCTAACAAACTAACAGAAGCTAAAACTTTATCTTTGAGATAACCTTCAATAATGAGAGTTCTAAAGTCTTCCCTATCCTTTAAGGTATTAAGGAATTGACCCATTTTAATCGCATGTTCGGTTTCTTGCTCAACAGATAGTATTTCTTCGTTATTTGACATTTAAGTTCACCATTTAAAATTTAAGGAAGTAGGGATTAATTCCCTGTGTTTCCAGCTAGTCCTTTATCAAAAGCCTTTTCAGTTAGCCTGTCTTGTAGTTCTTCTCCCGAAGATTTCTTAAGAAATTCTAGATCTTTAAGGTCAGTGTCTGAATTTAAGGATTTCGCCTTCGATTCCTCAAGTACAGCTTTCGCTTCCTTGAGTCGTTTGTCAGTAACATTTTCAGTTGCTCTTGACACACGTTCTGCTATCTCAGCTTTGATCTTTGGAATCTCTAAAGATCTAAGTTCCTGCTCTACAGGATCAGGCTGAGGTTGGTACTCTTCAATCATTTTAGCTAAGTCTGGCATCTTATTAAGACGGAAGAACTGAGCCATCAGTAAATGAAGCATATCAGGATTCATCTGTTGCCCTAAAGTTTGAAGCATAAAACTAAGCTCCTGAGCTTTAGCTGCACTATCTTCTGCAGTAGCAACTTCTACTTGTATATCTATCTTACCTTTTAAGTCATCCCTACGAATAGGTACAAACTCTTCATTAGTAAGTCTTATAATTTCTTCTTCTTGTAGGAACTCTGAGTTATAAGCCATCCACTTCCGTAGAAGAGGCTTAATAAGATTCTCAGATATGTTCCGTACAATATCCATACGTCTTACAGAGACAGCATCTAAGGCTCCTTTAGCTGCAGTAGCTGTAGATCCTAGGTTATTACCGTTAATACCTCCAGAGAAGCTCTTAACTCCCAGCATAGACTCCGTTTCATTACCTAGTAAGGTAAGAATATCAAATACACTAGAAGGTAGCTGATTATACCCACCTTCATAGAAGTCTGTAGGATTGCCATTATATTCAAAGTTTTTACCATTAAGGAAACGCTTCTTGTTTAAAGGATCCAGTGATGCTTTTTTAAGACCTTTCTGAGCATTATTAGAGTTAGCCATATTATCAATAATACCCCGCTTAATAGCAGTAGTAATCTTCTGGTTATCTCCAATCAATTCAGCATCAGACTCTCCATACAGCTTAAAGGGTCTGGCATTCTTCTTAAGAAGTAGAAAAGGAATTTCTTTATCAGGGTAGGGATTATCTTCAAGTTGGACAATTACGTCATCTATCCAAGAACAGATAATAGGTTTAACAATACCAGTATCTTCTACATCGTAGAATCCCCAGTATTCATACATAACTACTTTCTTCCTAGGCTCATCCTGGAACTTGAAGTTAGTAATACTATCGTCTAGTTTGTCGCTAGTAGCTTCATAGTCTGTATCGGTAAAACTGCCGGATTTTGATACCTTGTCTAAGTTCTTATACTTCTTAGCAGAACGTAATGTACTTAAATCTGTTTCATACCTATGAATGACAAACTGAGCCTTAGACATATCCCCTCTACAGGTAGGATCTATGTAGATGTCTTCAATACGACATACCTCTGCGTGAGGACGGTTTACAAGGACTTTTAACTGTTTAGTGAGTACTTCTCCGACTTGAAGCTGTTGACCTGTCATGGGGTCTATCACGAACTGAGGAACAGGTACTTCTACCTCCTCATCCTCGTACTCCCAAGAAGTTTTAACTATTACAGTACCTTCAGCATAGGAGAGTTTAACTACATCAGTCATGAAGCTATAACGGTCGAACTGTCTTGCAAATTGGTAGTTCAGTACAAGCTGGTTTTGTTCTGCTGCTTTACGATCTTCAAAGGTTACAGGATTACATACAACTAAGTCGCTCTGGGAAACAAAGGGATCTTTAACAGAAGCATGTTGCCATTCATCTTGACGTTTAATATCTCTAGATACAAAAGAGCTTTTACCTTTTTCTTCGTTACCGTAAGGTGCTCCGTCATATTCACTACGCCATTTGTCTACTTCAGTAACCATTTCTTGACGTAAAGGATCAGCAGCTTTCATATCTGCTTTAAAGGTAGCTAGTAATTCATTCTTTTTTATTTTCATATTATCTAGCTCAGATTACTTATTACTTTAAATTTATCAATAGTAGAAGACCAGCTACCCTTAGAGGTAGTAACTACCCCTTGGAGCTTATACGTACCTACAGGCGTTAAGTCTCCAACTACAGTAAAGTAGCTTATTTTACCATCAGAACCTGTACCAGTACCTCCTGATGGGATAGAAGTGAATATAGCAGACTTCGTTAAAATAGTCCCATCCGACTTTTTAAAGATAATGTCTTTACTTGTAGCAGAGGAAATATCTAAAGGAGTATCTACTCCACTAAGACATTCCGTAATAGTAACTAGGAACTCAGTCCCTAGATCATCTTGATGTATTTCATTATTACACGCCATCGTTAACCGCCTAGAGTAGTCAGGTGCTTCTTTGTGAGATTCAAACTGTGCGTAGAACGCCTAGTCATAGAGAGAGAAAAAGTTTGTACTTCATGAAACGCGTTTGGATCTATTAAACGTCCAAGACTATCTATCTCATCAAGAGTTGCTAGAGTAGCCACCTTACTATACGCAATACTATTTAAAGCTTCAGTACTCTGTAGAGCACCTAAGGTGTGAGAAGAGTAAAACGATACTGGAAATAAAGCAGATGTTTCAGCTAAAGAACCTAAAGCATGTACTTTATTTGTAACATAGGGTTCTAAGTTATCAGTTTCTGTAAGAGCGTTTACCGCCCCAACTTTTGCCCAAGTGATCCCTGATAGGGAGTTAGTTTCTCCGATAGATCCTACGGGGACTGTATTCCCAAAGCTTATTGAAGACAGAGAATCAACTTCGCTAAAATTACCTACAGCAGTTAGTTTATTACTTACTATAGAACCTAATGCAGATATTTCAGTTAAGCTACCTAAAGAAGCTCCGGCACTATAACTAAGTTGCTCAATTGAGTTAACTTCACTTATGTCACCTACAGTATAGACCCTTCCAACTTCTAGTTGGGAAAGGCTATCCACAGTAGAGATAGAAGCTAACTGATCTTGTTTAGTAGCAGATATAGAACTTATTGCTGAAGTTTCTGAAAGCCGTCCCAATAAAGTCGTTGTCTCATCAGTAAGAACATTAAGAGAATTAACTTCGTTTAATACACCAATCTCTTTGTTCTTAGAAGCTGTAAGGCTACTTAAGATAGAGAGTTCTGAAAGAGTGCCAAGAAGAGTAGAACTGCTTTCAACCACAGCGCCTAGTAGATCAACTTCTTGTAGGCTGCCTAACTCAATCGTACTGCTACTAGCTACACTATTAAGCGACTCTATTGAATCGAGACTTCCAACACCCGCCTGTACAGTAGTGCCGAGTGGGGAAACTCCATTGACTTCACTTAGCGAACTAAGTAACCCAACTTTTACATGAGATACAGAGCTTAAACTGTTAAGTTCGGATATAGAGCCTAATAGAGTAACATTGCTTTCAGTTATGGAGCTGAGGCTATTAATCTCACTTAGCGAACTAAGCACTTCTACCTTAGAAAAATCT
>Ga0164315_10003075_pt1 | contig 12891 bp, 10 predicted proteins | sample GuaBasSedimGuay6_FD_113737 | JGI IMG/M metagenome (GOLD analysis project Ga0164315, IMG submission 113737) | Subseafloor sediment microbial communities from Guaymas Basin, Gulf of California, Mexico - Guay6, Core 4569-2, 0-3 cm | ecosystem: Environmental > Aquatic > Marine > Hydrothermal vents... | reverse complement strand
TTGTATGCTATTTTTAGATAAACTTGTTTTGTGTACTCTGATTAATTAACTTTATCATATAAAACAATTATCGTCAGGCTAAATTGCTAACCTAAGGCTTGAAGTTCACAAGGTTTATGAATTACTTGGGTTAGTACGTTGTAGTAACTACAATATTAAAATCCTTAATTTTTAATTATTAAAGCTATGAATAAAATTGTCGTATTATTTGTCTTGTCTTTTTTGATGTTAAATGTATTTGCACAAGATCCGGGATGTGTTTCAGGTAATTGTGATGATGGATATGGAGTTTATAAATGGGCAAGTGGTGAAAAATATGAAGGAAACTGGAAGGATGGGAAAAGAAATGGGTATGGAACAAATAATTTTGCCACGGGATCAAAATATTCTGGTGATTGGAAAAATGACAAGAAAGACGGTTATGGAACTTATTATTATAAACCAAGTTCTGAGTATAAGAAATATATAGGGGCATGGATTGCTGATAAAATGACAGGCAAGGGTGTTATTGAATATCGAAATGGTCAAAAATATGATGGTGATTTTCAAAATAGTTATTTCCAAGGCCAGGGTACCATGACTTATGCTGATGGAAGAAAAGAATCTGGTAGGTGGGAAAAAGACGTATTTAAAGGAGGCTCCTCTAATATTCAGACCGGTGCTGGTTGTATATCAGGGAATTGTGATAATGGCTATGGAACATATAAATGGAATAATGGTGATAAATACAGCGGAGATTGGAAAAATAATGAACGGGATGGCTTTGGAACTTATTATTATAGCGATGGTGCAAAATATATTGGTGAGTATAAACAAAACAGTATATCTGGAAAGGGAACTTACACATGGGCAAATGGAGATAAATATACTGGTGGTTGGATAAATGCAAAACGAAGTGGTAGTGGTACTTATTATTATGCGAGTGGTACAATAGAAAAAGGCAGATGGGAGAATGATAAGTTCATGGGCGAAGACAATAGTTTTACCGGTTGTATTTCGGGTGATTGCAACAATGGCTATGGAACATATATATGGAAATCTGGTGAAAAATACGAAGGCTATTGGCAAAATAATATGCGAAATGGGAATGGAACAAATTATTTTACATCAGGATCTGAATACGAAGGTGATTGGCGAGATGATAAAAAGCATGGGTATGGAACTTATAAATACAGGGCAGATTCAGAGTTTGATAAATATACCGGTGACTGGGTGGATGATCAGGCTGATGGATATGGAACTTATTTATTTAAAAGTGGCCAAAAATATATTGGTGAAATAAAAGCTTATTTATATGATGGGCAAGGTACCATGTACTATACTGATGGACGTATCGAATCCGGGCAGTGGTCTGAAAATGTATACAAAGGAAAAACGAATTACGATTACAATGCTACCGGATGTGTAAGTGGAAACTGTACTAATGGTTATGGGGTATATAGATGGGAGTCCGGAGAAAAGTACGAAGGGTATTGGGATAATGGCAAACGAAATGGTGAAGGAACTAATTATTGGGCAAGTGGTGAAAAATATACAGGTAAGTGGAAAGATGATATAAGGCATGGTTCAGGTACAAATACCTATAAAACTTCTTCAATATATGATTATTATAAAGGTAATTATGTGATGGGAAAGATGAATGATCAGGGAAGTCTGGTATGGCGTAGTGGTAAAAAATATGTTGGATCGTTTAAAGATGATAACTTTCACGGAGAAGGTACAATGAACTATACTGATGGAAGGGTAGAGGCTGGTATTTGGGAAGATAATAATTACGTTGGCAAATCAAAAAATAATTATGGATGTATTTCTGGGAATTGTCAAAGTGGTTATGGTACCTATACTTTTGAAAGTGGTTCAAAATATGTTGGAAATTTTAAAAGTGGGAAATATTTTGGGCAGGGGACGTTTTATTTTGCAAATAATGATAAATATATGGGCCACTATAAAAATAATTTCCGTCATGGACAGGGAACTTATATCTGGAATAGTGGTGTAAAATATATAGGAGATTGGGAGTATGATAAATATTCCGGTGAAGGAACTATGTATTATAATGATGGGTCTTCAAAAACAGGTATTTGGAAAGATGATAAATATATAGAACCATTGAAAATTACTGGCACTAAACCTAAAGTTAATTGGTTGGCACCCGAATATTATAATGCATCTTCAAATGAATCAGAATATAAAATTAAATTATGTGTAGAGTCATCGACACCGCTTAAAAACACACAAATTTATGTTAACAATGTTGCACAATTAAATAATTCAAGCAGAGGTTTTAATGTGGTTAGTTCATCTTGTGATTATACAGTAGAAAGGACGATCAAACTACAAAATGGTGATAACCAATTAAAGGTTGTTGTTGAAAATCAGTATGGTGAAACAACATCTGAAATACGAACTGTAAAATATGAAAGTTATTCAGGAGGAAAACAAAAAAGATTGGCCTTGATATTTGGTAATAGTGACTATACTTCTGCTCCTTTGCGAAATCCGGTTAATGATGCAAATGCCATTGCTAAAAAACTAAAAAATCTGGGTTTTGAAGTTTTACTTAATACAAATGGTACACAAACTGAAATGAAAAAAGCAATTAGGAGTTTTGGTGAAAAGTTAGCTGTAAATAAGGGTATTGGATTGTTCTTTTATGCCGGGCACGGTATGCAGGTCAATGGTGAAAATTATTTGATTCCGGTAGATGCTCTAATAGAAAAAGAACAAGATGTAGAACTTGAGGCAGTTAATTTAAAAAGAATGCTGGGTGAAATGGATTATGCTGGAAATTCGATGAATATTATTGTGCTTGATGCCTGTAGGAATAATCCATTTGCGAGAAGTTTTAGGTCAAGTGGTAATAATGGACTAGCCTCTACAAATGCACCATTTGGAACTTTTATTGCGTATGCTACTGCACCAGGTTCCGTAGCCGCTGATGGAACTGGAAACAACGGACTCTACACACAAGAATTTCTTAAAGCTCTTGATAAGAAAGGGGTGACTATTGAGAATGTGTTCAAAGAAGTAAGACGTAATGTTTATAAAATATCTACAGGTAAACAGGTTCCATGGGATAATTCATCAATTTTTAATGATTTTTATTTTAATAAATAGAAAACTAAATTAACTTTTTAAGCCGGCTTCTTCATAAACCTGTAAATGGGTTTATGGAAACCGGCATTTTTTATATCTTGCCCTTTTATTTATCGTAGAAAATATGACAGGAACATTTTTGAATGTAATAACCGTGCTTATTGGAAGCGCTATTGGTATGCTTTTGAAATCAAAACTACCGGAAAGACTTACGAAAACAGTATTTCAATCTTTAGGACTTTTTACTTTGGCTTTGGGTTTTATTATGGCTTTAAAAGCTGGAGATTATTTAATAATTGTTTTCAGTTTGGTTATTGGTGCAATAATTGGCGAAATTCTGGATCTGGAAAAAATGATTAACCATTTAGCCGGAAAGATGAAGGAAAAGATAAAAATCAAAGATGAAAAATTTTCTGAAGGTTTATTAACTGCTTTTCTTTTGTTCTGTATGGGGTCAATGACGATACTTGGTGCATTTGACGAAGGAATGAAAGGTGACCCAACCTTGTTGATTACTAAATCAGTAATGGATGGTTTTGCGGCAATGGCATTAGCTTCTGCTTTTGGTATAGGTGTTAGTTTTTCAGTAATCCCATTATTAATATACCAGGGTGGGTTAACCATTTTTGCAAGTTATTTAGGTGGGTTTTTTAGTGAAATAATGATTAATGAGTTAACTGCTGTTGGAGGTATATTGTTAATTGGTCTTGGAATTAATATTCTGGAAATTAAAAAAATAAAGATTTTCAACATACTTCCTGCTCTAGTCCTTGTTGTATTCTTTACCTGGGCAAAAGCATATCTTAGTCTATAAATAATATTTTTTTAGCTTAAATGACAGTAATTCTTTGAAAAATACTACATTTGTATAAGACACCCTAAAATAGAAAAAACATGGACAATAAGCTTAATCCTGAATATATTGTAAAAACACTCAAGAAATGCATTAAATGGAAAGAGGATAATTCAATAACTGAAAGTAAGGTTGGTTTAAATATTTTTATGGATTTTCTGAAATTAAGGATTATCCCTAAAAAAGATAGTGCAAGAGAAGTTTATTTGACTTTTGTTAACAGACCACTTAGTGCTAAATTAGAAGGGAAACTGGAAACCTGGATAGAAGTTGGTCTGGATGGAAATTCTGAAAACAAAGATGAATTATTAAAGAAAATTGAACTTGTAAATAATTTTAATAATATTCTTGTTAAAAGTGGTAAAGAAGAAAGTGTTGAAGAAGAAATAGCTGAAGAACCTGTAATAGTTGAGGAAATTGAGGAAATTGAAACAAGTGAATTGTTTGATGAGGAAGATCACCAAGAAGAAATAGTTCCTGAACTGGATAACCCAATTATTGTTCCCTGGGATTTTTCAGTTGTGGCAGATTATGCACTTCAACATGCATTGATTTATGCACCTATACTTGGTGGCCAAATATACTTATTGCATATAGCAAAAAAAGAAAAGGAAGTTGATACAGCAACAGCTAAACTTGAAAAAATTGCTAATGAAACTTTTGAAAAACACAATATTAAACCCAATGTATTGGTAAGAACAGGAAATATTTTCAATACGATTACTGAAATTGCGAACAATAATTTGGCAAAGATGGTCGTGATGGGAACACATGGTATAAAGGGTATGCAAAAATTAACGGGTAGCTGGGCTTTAAAGGTGATTGCAGGAACTAATACCCCATTTGTTGTTGTTCAGGAGGCACCAAGAAACCGTGAAATAACGAAAATTGTATTTCCTGTTAATCATATGAAAGAGAATAAACAAAAGCTTAAACAAGCTAAGAATCTTGCAAAACATTATAAGCTAAAATTTATGCTGGTTGTGGCTAAAAATATTTCAAATGCTCAATTTAGGAAAAATACCAAGACAAACCTGAATTATGTTAAAAGTTTTTTCCGACAAAATGATATTATGTATGAAGTGAAGGCCATGGAAGGCATAGATAATTCTGCAGAAGCTACACTTAAATATGCTGCTGAATATCATCCTGACCTGATTATGGTGCTAACCACAAAGAATATTAATATTCAGGACTATGTATTGGGTGCTGATGAACAGAAGATAATTGCCAATCCGTTTAAAATCCCGGTGATGTGTATTAATCCCAAAAAGGTTATTTTTGCATCCTATGGTGGATTTGGGGGGGGGCAATAGTTTAGGATAACTGATTTAATATATCTGAAAATATATTTTCTAAGTAATCATAGTCTTCTATTCCGACTGATAGCCTTATTGTACCTGGGAATGGATATTTGTCAGCCCAAACTGCATCAACTGGCAGAAAAATGGTTTCAACATCACCAAGTGTTGGTATTAGGTGAAAATAGTCACTTATTTTTTCAATAAATAAATCGCATCTTTTTCTTTTTTGAACATTATTTTCACCTGCAAGTTGAAATGTTATCATGGCACCATATCCTTTTCCATTAAATAATTGAGATGCTTCAGCATGGGTAGGGTGGTTTTCAAGCCCTGGATAAAAAACTTTGTTAACCATAGGGGATTTATTAAGAAAATCAGCTAACTTTTTTGCATTTGTACTTTGTTTAGAAAAACGTAAATTAAATGTTTGTAATTGATCTCCAAGTCTATAGGCATCATCAGGACTTATCATATGACCAACCAGTTTACGGTATTCAATGGCTTTTTGCATCAATTTATTACTATTACCACAAACAACACCTGCGGTTATATTTCCATGACCGGCAAGATATTTCGTAGCACTATGTATAACCAGGTCAGCACCGTGCATTAATGGTTTCCATAAATAAGGACTGGCAAATGTATTATCAATAATTACCGTTATTTCCCTTTTTTTTGCTTCATGAATTATTTTTTGACCATCAGCAATAATTAACATTGGGTTAGAAATGGTCTCAAAATACAAAAGTTCTGGTTTGAATTCATCAAGTTGATTAATTAATTTTTGATAGTTGTATGTGTTATTTTCCGAATAGAACCTTTTTATTTCAATCCCCCGGCGATTGACCAATATTTCATCAATATAGGTGTTTGTGCCTCCATAGATATCATTAAAAAACATCCACTTATTTTTATTCGATTTATGTTGAAATATTGATAAAGCAACATCTATAGCAGACATTCCACTTTGTGTAAGTATGGCCCAATTAGCATCTTCAATCTTTTTAAGTTGATTTTCCACTGATACAATTGTTGGGTTTCGGTATCTTGAATAAATATAATTTGTTGGATTATGTGGGTGATTCGTTTCTTCTGAAAAAGCAGATATTGTTTTCTTATTGTTTTCAAGATAAAAGCCTGTGTCCCTGTATACAGGTGTTTTTTTTGTATTTACAATTTTCATTTCTAGTAATTTAAAAGTGGAAAGTTTCTAAAGGATAAAGATAATAATTCTAATATATTGTAGAAAAGTATACTGAATTTCTTGTAATTAAATTAGTGAGACTATTATTTCAGAAGTGATAATGAACTGAAATAATAAAGTAGAACTAATCCCGATTCGCAAAACGATCAGGATCTTATGGGTCTTATTCCCTGTCCCTTGGGGCGAAATAGATATAAATATTTTGATACTATGTTCGTGGCGGGGGTAGTTCATGAGAAGTAAAATACAATATCTTTTCTCATTGTTTTTGTTTTTTCTCTTCTATCATCATTTTTTATAAAACCAAAACTTTAATCATCAAAAAATGGATTCTCGACTAAAAATACTATGATTTTGTCAATTAATCTTGTTAAACTATACAGTTTTCTTGATTTTTTAACAATTTTATTATAACTTGAGTATATATTTATTCAACGTCATTATAGTGTATTTGAGTGTTTTAGTGTGATTTAGATCAGATTAGCTTGAAAAAAAAGAAATATGAAGACTCGTTATATTATAATTATTATTGTATTAACAGGGCTGATAAGTTCTGGATTTTTCTGTAGTTCTGTATCACAATCTGGTAAAATTGGCGATAAATTTTATCACAATCTTCAAAAGAATGATTACAACTCCATTATTACTATGCTTGATGAGGATGCATTGAAAGAATACTCAAAAGAGGAATGGGTTGATTTATTTATTTCAAGAAACAGGTATTTCGGGCATCTAAAATCATATATGAACACCGGATTTCATACAAATACATTAAATGGATTACAGATTACCAAACTAAATTATGAAGTTGATAATTTGAATGGCTTGGTTTATGAGGAAATCGAGTTTGTTAAACGTGGGAATGAATATAAAATTCTTACCTATCGATTTGCACCGGATTTGGCCGGGTTAAAGGGCGACTAAAAAGTCCACAAGTATAATGAGAAAAAGGGATTGTCAAATTGATAGTCCCTTTTTAATAGGTAATGTGGTCAGAAATAGGTGGGGATTTATATATTTTGTTTAGCCTCTATTTATAAAATTATTTCAATATTATCCTGGTCAGTTATCTTTTCACAATACAGGCATTTTAAGGCCACATCTTTTTTTGAAATTACTTCAAATTTAGGTATTACATTTTCATGATTGGTTATACATTTTGGGTTAACACATTTTGAAATACCTTTAATTTGATCAGGAACTTCCACCTGTTTTTTTTCAACAACATGATAGTCTTTAATAATGTTTAACCTGGCTTCTGGTGCCACCAATATTAGCCGGTTAATTTCATTATCCTGAAAATATTTATCACTTAATTTTATAATAGCTTTTTTCCCTAGCTTTTTACTGTCTAGGTTAGTTCCAAAAGTAACCTGCTTATCCATTTTAATAAGTCCAAGGATCTTAATAACTTTAAATAAATTTTTGGCGGGAATATGATCGATAACTGTGCCGTTTTTAATAGCACTTACCTGTAATTTTTGTTCTTCTTTCATGTAATTATAGTTTTTTTTTAATAGGAATTAATGGATTTTAGAAGTTCTTTTATATTAATCCTAAAGTGCTTGAAATTATTGCCTGCCTGGTATAGACACCATTTAATGCTTGGGTAAAATAGTATGCTTTTGAGTTTTCATCTACGTCTTCGCTAATCTCATTAACTCTAGGTAGTGGATGAAGTATTCTAAGGTTCTCTTTCGTATTTTCAAGCATGGCATTATTTAGAACATATACATTTTTAGTTTTTTCATACTCCATGGGGTCAGAAAACCTTTCCCGCTGAACACGTGTCATATATATTATGTCTGCTTTTGAAATAATATCAGTAAACTCAGTATGTTCATAATATTTAATACCTAAATTGTCTAAAAATAATTTATATTCTTGTGGAATTTTTAATTTTGGGTGTGATATAAAATTAAAAACCGGGTTGAAATGAGACATGGCCATTATTAAAGAATGAACAGTTCTACCATACTTTAAATCACCTACCAAAAAAATATTTAAATCTTCTAGTTTCTCCTGGGTTTTTGAAATGGAATACATGTCAAGAAGTGTTTGTGTGGGATGTTGATTTGCTCCATCACCTGCATTAATTATCGGCACATCCGACACTTCGCTTGCAAATTTAGCACTTCCTTCCAGTGGGTGACGCATTACAATTAAGTCACTGTATTTGCTTACAGTTTTAATTGTATCTTTTAATGATTCCCCTTTTGATACACTTGAACTGCTCGCATCAGTAAAGCCTATAATTCTTCCCCCCAACTTGTTTATTGCACTCTCAAAACTAAGACGTGTTCTTGTTGATGGTTCAAAAAATAATGATGCAATAACTTTTCCATCAAGAATTTTTTGGTTTGGGTTATTTTCAAAATATTTGGCCAATTCCAATATTTTTAAAATACCTTCTTTACCATAATCTTCAATAGAAACCAGGCTTTTATTTTTCATTTGTTTTTTGGTTTTGAAGATGAATTGTTCCTTGATTTACAGGATTTGCTTCATCTGTTATTATAATATTAAAAAAGTAACTATTCCTAACTTACTACCTTTTGGACAAAAAATCTTTATAAAATCCCCAACAAGGATTTAATTGACATAAAAAAGGCAAAGCTGATATCGCTTTGCCTTTTTTAGATTTATTTATAGATTGTCCATGAGTGACTGATATAATTTTAACGTTGCAAATATATCATTTTTATTTATAATTTCATCAGGAGAATGAATATTACTTATTGGTGGGCCAACAAAACACCAATCAACAGGGTAGGGACTTTTTTGTACCGATGCTCCATCGCTTCCACCTGAATATTCTACTTCCAATTGATATTTTAAATTATTTACTGAGGCAATATTTTGAATTTTATCAACAAATGATTTTCTGGGAATATTTTCATCTCTTAAGGAAATTACAACACCATCATCATGATTAATTCCTTCACTGGTGTATGTGGTATCTGCAATAATGATTTGTTGAATCTTATACTTTTCATAAAGATATTTTGTGATAAACTCAACACTTCCACCACCATGCTCTTCCCAGCACGTAAAAGCAATGATACCATTATTTAGTGTCTCAGCTAATTTTAGCAATAGCCATATACCCATTCTGTTATCAAGATAGGGTGACTGAATAGAGTGCTCCGTCAATCTGAAATTTGGTTTAAAACTTAAACTTGTTCCCGGTTTTATTAATCTTTTAAAAATATAGGATAGGTTATACTCTTTACTATTTTTATGTAATAAACAATCTATTCTACCAATCGAATCTTCACCACGTAGTTTATAACCGGTTTCACTTACGGGACTCCCAATAGGTATTAATTCCTTATCATACCGGACAGTATATCCCACCGTATCCATGTGGGCTATAAGTGCAACTTTTGGTTTCCCAAATAACATCAGAAGGTTATCTTGAAACTCGTTGCCGTAAATAAGTTTTGGCTTTTTTTTCCACCAGTATTTTGAACTATTGATATAATCAATAAGAAATTCTTTCATCTTTAGTTCTTCTCCGGATGGTGAATGAATGTTACATAAAGTTTTCAGAATGTTCATGATACATACTAATTAGAGTCCATCTTTAAAGTAGATTATTATATATTTCAAGGAGAAATAAATTTTACAGACTTTATTAATTCTAATTTATTATAAACTTTTTCAAAATTACTAATGCTAACATTAATCTCAAGCATACAATTTTCAAGAAATTCCTGCCTTTCTATTATTATTTCTGGATCTTTAACAATTCTCATTACTTGATTCATCGCAGGATACTTAAACTCAAATGAAACTTTTTTAGTTATTGTTTTTGTAACAATATGGGCATTCTCTATAGCATCAGCCGCAGCAGTTTTGTATGCATTAATTAAGCCGGGGATACCTAATTTTGTTCCTCCAAAATATCGTACAACAACAATTAGGATATTGGTCAGGCCATATGATCTTATTTGTCCTAAAATTGGTGGGCCTGACGAATTTGTTGGTTCCCCATCGTCGCTTGAACGATAAAAAACTTGGTTCTTGCCAATATAGAAAGCATAAACATGATGTCTTGCATCATGATATTTTTTTCGTAAGAAAGTTCTGTATTCCTGAATTTTGAGTTCACTATCAACAGGAAATGCTAAAGAAATAAACTTGCTCCCTTTATCTTTGAAAAAACCCTCTGAACTTTTTTCAATGGTTTTATATGTATCTTCGGTCTGCAAAAGCTGTAGTTTATTATTTAATGATGCAGTTATTAATGGTCATTTCTCTTCGTTGTCATTTGTTGTCATTTGCTTCGCTGTCATTTATTGTAACTAATTAATGACTACCTATGACCACTGAATGACAAAATATTTAAAACCAAAACTTCTGCAAATTATTCTGTTAAAATATTTTTTAAAGCTCTTAAATCAATTTCCCAAATCTGGGCTATTTTTTTTATCCAGATTTTTTCATTTTTAATGTATCTGTTATCTGCTAAGGCAATTGTTTTTAGATTTTTGAGGCTTTCAATTCTTTTTTCTTTATCAAACCATACATATTCATTAATTCTTCTTGCAATATCAAAAACTTCCTCCTCAAAATCTTCCTGATCCATGGTGTGCTTGTACCATTCCATTACTTCATCCATTACATGGGCAAATTCTCCTTTTGTGATTTCTGAACCAGTCCAGTTTTTAATTAATTTCCAAATGGTTAACTGTTCCTCACGGGTATATATTCCATCAGTTAAATGTGCAAAGGCAAGATAGAGAAACCCAAAATAATGGGTTGATGTAAGCTTTATTAAATTCATCGTTCTTATTTATATCACAAAAATAAGCTATTTTATTTTATATTTGTGAATCAAACTAAAATATGCATAAAATTCCAAAATACAAAGGGTTAAGGATATACTTAGTAGCATTCACTCTGTATTATATGCTAATTTCGCCAATGTCCAGTATGTTGTATATAACAAATTTTCCGAAAATGACTGAATATTCCAAATTTTTGAAGATGATGGATAATTCATCTAAGGATTCTTTGGAAGCTATATCAAAAAACGATACAATAACGACAGAACTTGCATTAAGGGATACTGTCAATGCAAGTAATTCAAAAATTAAGACTTCATTAAAGAAAAAGGATCAGGGACTGGTTATTTCTACTGAAAATGGTAAATACTCAAGTTCAAACTATTTTGATCTGGAATCCTTGTTTCTGAAATTGTTACTTGTAGTTTTTTCATTAGGTTTTCTATTTGCCTTACCTTTTAAAATTTACTTTCGCAGGAAAAGGAAAAATAAAACAATCCCTGTTTCTATTGGGAAGTTTTGCAAAAAGACATTGATATATTCACCTTTGATCAATGCAGGGATTGTTTCAATTGCCTTTATTGTTACCGGTTTATATATGATGGATAAGCTTTTTATTTCAGACATTTTAACAAATGAACTTAAAAAGGAGATTTATCTTCAGTATTGGATTGTATTTCTGGTGGCTGGGTTACTTACTATTACGTTTGTATATTTTTGGCAAAAACACAGAGTTCAGATAAAGTACATGGAATTTGTTTATTCTAAATTAGAGTTAAGAAAAAGAATATATAAATACAAAGGGGGGAAAATAAGGTTTCGTTTAATGGTTTCCAGTGTATTAACAACTCTGCTACCTTTAAGCATTGTTGTTACGTATATTTTATTAAGTATTACTTCTTTAAAAGTGCTAAATATATACGCACCTTCTCAATCGGAGTTAAAAATTATTTTTGGAGGATATTATCATTTATTTGATGATTCAAATTCCTTAATGAATTTTATAAATACATACGATTTGTATTATTTAAATGTCCCGGATACTATTCTAATGTTTATTGGTATTGGGATGGGAATATTTGTTACCATTATTTATCTGTTATTCTTTAATTTTTGGTCAAATTCTACACTTATAAAACCAATTGGTGAGCTATTAAAAAATATGCAAAAAACAACAGGTGGTAAATTAAACAATTACAGTATTGTTAGAACAAATGATGAAATTGGTGAACTGGCTGAGAATTATAATATAATGACCACTAAGCTAAATGATTATATCTCAGATATAGCAAAAATGAATGCAGAGCTTGAAGGTAAAGTAAAAGAAAGGACAGCTGAAATTGAAGCACAAAAAGAAGAAATTGAGGCTCAGAGGGATGAGGTTGAAAGTCAGAGAGATGAGATAGAACAGCAAAGAGATTATGTTATAGAACAAAGGGATTTAATTTCAATACAAAACAAGGCAATAACTGATAGTATAGAGTATGCTGGATCAATCCAAAATGCGTTACTACCACCTGAAACTTTACTAAATCAGTATTTAGGTGAACATTTTGTACTATATAAACCAAGAGATATTGTAAGTGGCGATTTTTATTGGACAAAGCAAGTAAATAAATATATAATAATAATTGCTGCCGACTG
>Ga0164315_10003074_pt1 | contig 12893 bp, 6 predicted proteins | sample GuaBasSedimGuay6_FD_113737 | JGI IMG/M metagenome (GOLD analysis project Ga0164315, IMG submission 113737) | Subseafloor sediment microbial communities from Guaymas Basin, Gulf of California, Mexico - Guay6, Core 4569-2, 0-3 cm | ecosystem: Environmental > Aquatic > Marine > Hydrothermal vents >... | reverse complement strand
TTGCTGAAGACATAAATGAAGATGGGACAATAAACACCACAAGTAACGAGCATGCAAAAGCTGAAGCTACATATATTTTAAAAGGTGACGGTATAGAAATTTACGAACCAAGATTCACATTTTTTGGATTTAAATATGTTGAAGTTACAGCCGAACCTTCTCTCATTGAAATCGAATCTGTCCAAGGCTGTGTGGTTTATAGTGATAATAAGTTAACTGGAAATTTTGAATGTGGAAATGAGACTATTAATAAAATCCACAAAGCAACTGTTTGGTCACAAAAAAGTAATATGCTTGGATATCCTCTTGATTGTCCGCAACGTGATGAACGTCTCGGATGGTTTGGTGATGCGCAAGTTACAGCCGAAGAAGCAATGTTCAATTTTGATATGCCTCTATTTTTCAACAACTGGATTACTGGTATTAGAAAAAATCAAGATAAAAAGAGTGGGGATATACCGATAATTTCTCCACGCCCATATATATGGGACGAAGGAGTTGAATGGAGCAGTACTTATATTATTCTGATCTGGCAATTTTATATCTATTACGGAGACAAAAATATTCTAATAGAAAACTACGATGCCATGAAGCGGTATATAAATTTTCTTGACTCAATTGCAAAAGATAATATTTTAAAACAAGGATGGATAGGTGATTGGGGTAGTCTTGTTGAGGGCTGGAAAGAGGGTGAGCCAGAATCAGTTCCAACTGCTTTCTATTATTGGAATTCAAAAATACTTTCAAAGATTGCTGCGGTATTAGGTAGAAAAGTAGATTCGGCTAATTATTTAAATAAATCCGAAATTATTAAAAAGGCATACAATAATAGATTTTTTAATCCCTCGAAAAGCGAGTACCACAGCGGGAGTCAGATGGCAAATGCATTTCCTCTATATTTGGGACTTGTGCCTGAAAAACATAAAGAAGCTCTATTAAATAATTTAGTTAATAACATAATTATTGAAAACAATGGGCATTTAACAACTGGTGTGCTTGGATCGAAATATATGATAGATGCACTAACTATGGAAGGTAGAGCCGATGTAGCATACCTGCTTGCAACACAAACTGGATATCCAAGTTGGAGCGACATGGTTGAAAAATATACAACGATGTGCGAGTTCTGGACACTTAAACAATCGCATAACCACGTTATGACCGGAAGCATCGACGCATTTTTTTATAAAACTCTTGCTGGTATTAATCTAAATGAGAACTTTCCAGGCTGTGAACGGATAACCATAAAACCATATATTCCCGAAACTCTCCCTTATGTAACGGCTTCCGTAGAGACTATTGCTGGAAGAGTAAGCGTAGATTGGGAAAATAACAAATCAGAAATAAAGATTAAGATAGAAATTCCAACCAATGTAACTGCGGATGTTTACATTCCCGCCAATGATAAATCAAAAATCTTTGAAGGAAAAACTTTAGCTGCGAAAAGTAACGGAGTTAAGTATTTAAATTCATCCGATGATTATGTTCACTTTCTCGTAGAGTCTGGGAAGTATGAATTTGTGGTTGTGAAATAAGGAGATAAATAACTATGGGTTTCACCCATAGTTATTAGTTTGTCTGTGAGACTCCTTCGGAGAACTACTTCGTAGTTCTTTATAACTACGGTGCAGTCAAATATATTACCTAAAATAAATTAATTGGTTTTTAGAAATTTTTCAATTTCATTTACATTTGGAATTGACGGCTGGGCACCTAATTTTGTAACTGAAAGTGCCGCTGCCGCGTTTGCGAATTTAACAGCTTCTTTAAAACTCTTCTCTGCTGATAGAGCCACTGTAAAAGCACCATTAAATACGTCTCCAGCTCCAGTTGTATCAACAGCTTTAACTTCAAAGCCTGAGACAATATATTGCTCTCCGTTATTATCCACAAAAGCACCTTTCGAACCAAGTGTTATAATTACAGATTCAACACCTTTCTTTTTTAGAACTTCCGAGGCCAAAGCAGCACTAGCTTTATCTACAACCTTTACTCCCGTTAATAATTCAGCTTCCGTTTCATTTGGTGTAATTACTGATAGATGTGAAAGTAAATTATTAGGTAGTGGTTGTGCGGGAGCTGGATTTAAGATTACTTTTAAATTATTTTGTTTTGCAATTATTACAGCTTCAGTAATTGTATCAATCGGAGTTTCAAGTTGTGTTAATAAAATTTCAGCTGCTTGAATTTTATCAATGCAGCTTCGAATATCTTCAACTGATAAATTGGCATTTGCACCAGATGCTACAGCAATTGAATTCTCACCATCTTCTGCAACAAATATTTGAGCCACTCCAGATGGAGCTACTAAATCCTTAAAGACACAATCCACATTAATATTATCTTCAACAAAACCAGCGACTGCACTTTCGCCAAACATATCATCTCCAACTTTTGCAATGAATGTAACTTCACCTCCAGAGCGAGCAGCCGCTACAGCTTGGTTAGCTCCTTTACCTCCAGCTGCTTTTTTAAACTCGCCGCCTAAAATAGTCTCACCAGGTTTTGGTATATGTGGGACTTTAATTATCATATCTGTATTTGAACTTCCTACAACAACTATGCTCATATTAACACCTATATATATCTGTGTAAAATTCTCACAGCTATTTTTTAAACTACTTTTGAAAAAATTATTAATATTAACCCAATAAAAAATAATGCAAACATTACCGCAAGCAATTTATTAGTTCCTTCTGGAGCGTCTTTGAATTCCTTCCAAATAAAGACTCCCCAAAATGCTGCAACCATCGTTGCACCTTGTCCTAGTCCATAAGAGATTGCAAAACCAGCAGCACCGGATGCAATAATACTAAGCGACATTCCAATACTCCAAATAATGCCGCCAAAAATTCCTACCAGATGAAGTTTTGGATTCCCTTTTCTAAAGTAATCTAGAGCAGCTACTTTTTCGCCAGAGATTGGTTTAAACATAATTGCAGTTACAAAAACAATGTTTGATAAAAACAATCCACATGCGAAAATAACAAGCGCGGTATATGGAGTCAGCATTCCTACTTCAGGATTTCCAAAGTCAGTAGCCATTGAAGCGGCAACAAAACGATAGAAAAAGCCCATTGCAATTCCAGCGATTATTGAAAGTATTAAACCTTTCGATGTTGACTTGTCTGATGTTGATGGTAGTTTTCCGTAAGCGATTGCATCTATAACAATTGCAACAGCAACAAATGCTACACCTAGAAAAAGTATAATTGGATCACCAACTGGTGTGGCTAAATAATTTGTAATCACTCCTATCACCAGAGCTAAACCTATTCCAACTGGAAAAGCCACCGCCATACCAGCAATATCAATTGCTGCAACTAAAAGTATGTTTGCTAGATTAAATATTATACCCCCTAGAAGTGCAGACCAAATACTAGAATTGTCTGCAACTGCTAAATCCTCTAAAAAGCCTCTTCCTTCTTCACCTGTGCTCCCTAATGTGAAAGCAAAAATGAGTGTAAGAAGTAGAACTCCAATTGAATAATCCCAATAGAAGAGTTGAAATTTCCACTCCTTGCTAGCTAGCTTTTGAGTATTTGCCCAGGAACCCCAACACAACATTGTTATGAAACAGAGCGATACTGCTAATGCGTATGATTCTACAATTACCATTTTACTCTCCTAAGAATATTATTTGTATTTTAATTCATCAATCGGATTACCATTTAAATCTACAATAACTAAAGATGCCTGCCATCCTCCAGTACCTTGAGTAACTTTCATTAAAATATCGTTCCACCCTTTTTTTAACTTTACGTTCACAACATCATTAGCTTGATTATGACCACGGATAATATTATTAGCGTGAACTAGTTTATTATTTACCCAAACTTTTACTCCATCATCAGATCCAATTTCAAATAAAGTTTCTTGATTTGCTCCTATCCAGGCTTCTGTTTTTAAGTAGGCTATTCTATCTGAACCACCAAATATCTTTGAAAGATCCGCTACTCCAGAATCGTAATAAATTGATCCAATAGTCAAATCTTTCCAATTTGAATAATTTTTATTTTTTTCAGGTCCAGCTTTAAAATCAAATAACTCTAGATCTTTAACCCCTTCTTTCGAAAATGGACCGGCAATTTTCCAGGTACTTACAAAGTCTTCAGGTTTACGATACTTAATAGTTATTTTTTCCATTTCTTCGTCTGTGAATTTTATATCTCCAGCTTCTTCTTCTGCAGTCCAGCACTGTTCTAATTTACCGACAACTGGTGTTTGAACAGGAATTATTAACTCTGTAATCCCTTCTGAATTTTTCTCAACTTTGCCACCTGCACGAACAACAGCATCTTTGGTTAAAATCTCACAAACTTCCAGAAGTGAAGGAAAATTGTAGGCAGTAAATGAAAACTTGGTAGTATTGTCAATTCCGGTCTTATATTTTTTAGGCAAATTTTCCATTCCCAAAGAGGTTGCTAAAATTCCAGCGGCGTTTGATGGGTTACAATCTGAATCCATACCACATCTCATTGAGACAATAATTGTCTTATCCAAATTTCCTTCGCCGTAAAGGAGTCCCATGACAATGTACGCTCCATTAATTTTAGCATCGATATTGAAATCTGTAGCTGTACCACTGCAACTAAATTTTCTGTAGTCATGGTTCAAGTTGTATTTATCTTCTATTAACTGCCATGTTTTCTTCCATTCATCTGGATTTTCTTTGTGCCATTTAATAACATCATTCACAGCTTCAGCATATTGACTTTCAGAAGGGATGCATCTTAATCCTGCTTGAATAATTTTAAATATGTTTTTTTCAAAGTATGCTTCTGCATACATTCCTCCAACAAATTGTCCACCGTACAAACCATCACCATAATTCATGATACGACCAAACTTATCTCCAAGCTCAATAACTGTTTGAAGCATACCAGGAGCTATTAAACCTGAAAAATCAGCTTCAATCTGATAATCGATATCATCAGCATGTGAGTTATACTTTGGATGCCCAGAGTATGGAGGAGCAATGCCTGCACGGAGATTTTCACGTCCATATTTATTTGCATGCCACAATTGATATTTACTATTTGCAAAGTCTATTCCGGCTTGTCTAATGGATACATCAAAGCCATATTCTTCCAACGTTTTTAAAAATGTCATTTCAACATAAAGATCATCTTGGAATTGTTGGTTTAACATATGGGATTCCCACGGTGGGATTTTATCATCGGGAATAATCATTCCATTAAATTTAAACTCTGTTGGTGCGCCCCAACCAACTCCAGCCATTTGCCCTAACCAGCCAGCTTTCATTTTGCTTTGATATTCTTTAACAGAAATTTTCCTAAATTCTTTTTTTGAACTACAACTACTCAAATTGAGGACGAACATAAGAATCACTATCAAGCTAAGTCCATTTTTCATTCATGCTCCCTTTGAAATTATTAAAAAGATTAAAATTTTAAATCGGATTAAACATTTATGATAATTCTTAATTGATGAAAGTTACATTTTTCTTAAAAGAGTTTAAGGATTTATACATGCGACATCCATTTGCACTTCTCAACATTTATATCCTCAAACGTTGCGGTGAATGATGACTCTAGCGGACTACATGCGTATAAGCCAAAACTTATGACGTGATTCGGAGAAGTTGAAGGTCATGAAAGTCGTTCATTCAAATATTTTGTATTTCCCATATAGAAAAGATATTTATTCTTAATGAGTTTGAATCAGAATATAATTCTACTAAATTGATTTCTCCATTCGGGAATATTAAATCTGATAACACAACCTCGCCATCATTACAAAAGATTTCAATTGATGAGGCATCGATAAAAAGATGAAGTAACAGTTTACCATTCTTTAACTTTAATGGTGCAGAATGAATTGCATTAAATTTTTCTGAAAATTCAGCATCTCCTGAATTAGTTCTATCTAAATTAACAATTGAAGTATCCATACTATAACCACAACTTATTCCCTCGCCTATCCCATTTTTTATTGACACACCAAAATCTTTAGAATTGTTCGGTTCAAATTCAACCAATAATTCAAATGGTGAGCTAGAATTATTACTCCCTGATAGTTTATCATTTATTTCTGTAATTGAAAATTTATTTGTAGAGAATTCTCTCTTATGTAATTTATTTAATTCCACGATAGGCTTTTGGATTAATTTAATATTTTCATCAATAGACCTAAGTGACAATTCTCTTGGAATAGAAAGCATACCCCGCCAAGGTGATGTTGGAGCATTATCTGCATAATTCCAATTGTTCATCCAGCCTAACCAAATTCTTCGTCCATCCCGACTTGGGATATCTGAATATGAAACTGCTGCGTAAAAATCTGCACCGTAATCAATCCAATTAGGGGTTCGCAATTCATCACCGATTTCAACAAATGAGTCTCCATCAAAATCGCCAATAAAATAAATCATACCTGAACCGCCAGTAATACCCCCTTTGATGATACTTAATGTCAAAATCCATTTTGTGGTTCTGGCATTAAGCTTCAATGGAAATAGATCTGGGCACTCCCAGTTACCTTCGACATTTATCGATGATTTAAAATAGCTGAGATGATTCCAATCTATAAGGTTATGAGAACTATATATACTTATTTTTTTTTCAACCGGTAGAGCGACTAACATAATCCATTTATTTTGCTTATCGAACCAAAATACTTTTGGATCACGGAAATTTTTTGAATTAATATCAAGAATTGGATTCTCTTTATATTTGCACCATGTACGACCGTCATCTATTGAATAAGCAAGGCATTGATATTGTTGACCATCTATTTTCCGATGCCCAGTGTAAATTGCAATCAATGGGATAATTTTACAATCTCCAATTCCAGTAGTGTTCTTCCAATCAACAACAACTGAACCGGAGAATATCATATCTGTTTCGTCTTCTTGAATTGCAACTGGCAAGTGTTTCCAATGAATGAGGTCTTTGCTAACAGCATGTCCCCAACTCATATGCCCCCATTTGTTTTCGAAGGGATTGTGCTGATAAAACAAATGATATGCCCCTTCATGGAAAACTAATCCATTTGGATCATTCATCCAATTTTGGGGTGGAGTAAAATGAAAATTAGGTCGATATTTGTTTTTTTTTACAACTTCCAATACTCTGGTCAATTTCACCGATCAATAAACTATTTGTATAACCTAAGCATAATATCTTAAAGGATTGGAGCTTTATTACCTTAAATCCTTTTAGTCATAGTTAAATTTTGCTTAACGTAGTATGATCATTTTTTTAGCTTGAACAAAACTGCCTGCTTCAATTCGATAGAAATAGACTCCACTTGAGAGATTTCGTCCATTTAATTCAATCTGATGCTGACCAATAGTCATTGGCTTATTCACTAGGGTAACTATTTGCTGTCCCAAAGTATTATAGACTTCAATAGTAACATGCTCAGCTTTGGGTAAATAGAATTCTATTTTTGTAGAAGGATTAAAGGGATTAGGATAATTTTGTGAAAGTAAATATTTTGTTGGTAAATCCATATATTCTTCAATATCAGTAATATTATCATTTTCCCCTGGTGAGCCATTGACCATTTTTGAAGCATGCCAATTACTGGCATCATTCAAATCAATTAAAATATTTTCCTCCTTCAAAACTAAAGAGTATCCAGAACCATCTGCTGAATTAGGCCAAGGATATTTATCATTATACTTTATAGTAATCAGCGTATCGTTGTTTGCGGTTTGGAGACTAATCGTTTCCCCGCTGTTAGCAAGCTGTCCAACAAACTCATCAAATGGCTGAAATCCATATCGCTTTTCAAATTCAATACTATTAGATGCCAGCACCAAATACTCTCCAGACAATATTTCTGTTCCATCTGGAAAAGTATAGGTTATACCTCTAAAGAAGTTTAGCCCATTTAAATTTAATGTTTCCTTTCCAACATTTTTAATTTCAATAAATTCCAGTTCACTATCATTTGTGTTTTCCATATCAATTGGATGATAATGAATTTCAGTGACTTTCAATTCATCAAATCCTTGAGGCATTGTAAGAGTAATTTCATTTAACACACCCCATATGTTTTTATATAAAGTTCTAGATTTGATATTGGTTGTTTTACTAATCTCAATTGCATTATTATATTCAATAGCATTAGATGAAACTCGTGATTCACTTGTAATTGATTCGGGTAATCGTGGATCAGTACCATCTAGCGTGTAATAAATGTTCCCAATTGGAGAGTATAGTGTTACTTCTGTTACATCAGTAATAATACCACTTTCTATGTTAAACCTTGGAGGTGAAAACTTAGGATACCAATCTCTATCTTTGTATTGTTGAATAACAGTGCTAGTTCTTCCTGGAAAAAAATCATCTCGCATAAAATTTATTGCAGGAATCCAATCATCATCTTTTGTACGAGGTACATCTGACTTAGAATCTCCCCATCTTGCAGATTGAGCAACTATAGCATTTTCAATTTGGGATTTACGGTGATTTAATCTATTTATTGAAACCTCATCAGTACAAGCCCCATTATTAGTAAAGTGCTTATAAATCCTCTCCGCTAATCTCAAACGATATTCAGGATGTACTGCAAGCCTCTGGTTTAACCAGCGAGGATTAAAATGTCTAAATTCCTCACCGCCAGTTACAGAACCTGTTAGATTGGCATTCTTATTTATTAGTGAATGTTCTGCATCATGCCTGAAAAATTTGAAACCTTCAGGATTTTCTCGATTATATATTGCATAAAAATTGTTTGGCTTTTGAGTACCAGTTAGTGGACCATCACCATCTGCAACATAATAAGTACACAACAAGTAATCTATTAAATTATCAATGTCGAGCAAAACATCAAACTGAGGGTTTCGTGTACCGTCAGGATTTTTTCCCTCAACTTTGTAATATGCATCATCAGTTGTAAATCCGTTTGATGCCATTTCCCAAAGAGTATAGTAAGCATCAAGATTTCCATCGGTAGCTTCTATTTCATAAAGGTCCCGGTTCTCACCTATATCTACTTTGATAACATCATAATCATCTTTTGAACCACCAAAATATTCTTCAGCATAAGAAGCTTCAGCGCGTTCCTGAGTTTGATAAATACCCCAGTAGATTCCGTTAATATATAAATGATAATATTTGCTTCGTGTATAGGGCTGCCCCATATCACGCTGAATATCCCTCGATAGTACTTCGCGAACAAGCGTATTTCTATTGCTACCTTCTGCAGCCCATGAATAATTTTGACTTGTTCTCAAATCAATTTTATCAAATTTATTAATTCCTTCATCGCCGAAAAGAGGATATTCAAATTTACTGGCTCCATATTTTTCTCTGAAAAATAATCTAAATGCATGTTTTGGATTTTCATTACGACGCCCCCATCCACCTCGGATACGTAATCCGGCATTGATTTGGATATCAGGGGATTCGTCAAAATTTAGTAATTCGAACGATACAGGTTTTTCCCATAAAACACCGTGCTTATCAGCGTTAACATAAATACCTGAATCCGGATCAAATAAATTTTCTAAATCTGTAACTAATGAAATAGATGGTAGTGAAAAAAATGCTTCGGATATTTCATCCATATATCTGGAATCATTTAAAATCTCAGGGTCCAAACCATAGTCAATATATTGTTTACTACTGTTATCCATATTCCTATCAGGCCATCCTGTGCCAGGTGACAGTTCATGTGGAGAAAGTTCTTTGATTTTATTTTTAAAGATATATGTATGAGTAACTGTCTTGCTTGGCTCAAATCCCTCAAGTATTTCAATAACTCTTAAAACAACACATGAAGATGTAAATCGTCCTGTTTCATTTTCCGGATCAATAAATATTGTTGCAGGAGATATTTCTGTAAATGCACTTTCTGAAGATGCTGGGTCAGAACCATCAAGCGTATAAACTATATATGCATCTTCTCTATTCGAGGTGATCGTTACATTAAAAGGCGATTCAAAAAAACCACGTTGTACTGAAATATCAGGAATATCAATAGTATCTTGCCCATAACTACTATTGATGAAAAATAATATTATAGAAGTAATAAGAAAGCTTTGTAGTTTCAATTTGGACAATATCATAAAACATCCTTATAATAAAAAATAGAATTTAGTTTAAACTTTTATACACTCCTTACTTTTAGAATCAAAATATTTTAATTTATTCGTATCTAAATAAATTTCAATTTCACTCCCCACTTCGGGCATATTAGTGGAAGGAATTCTAGCTATAAATTGAACTTCTTCAACAAGAAAATAGATGAAAATTTCATTGCCCATTAACTCCATTACTTCAACTTCAATTTTCATTTTTATGTAATCAGCATCAGCATCAGCAGGCTCCAAAGAAATATCTTCTGGACGAATACCAAGTATTATTTCTTTGTTTTCAAAAGTCTTTAGAATTGATTCTTTGTTATCAGCAATATTAAATAAAACATGTTTACTTTTAGATTTAAAAGTTAAATTACTATCTCTACTGATTTTACCACTTATAAAATTCATTGATGGACTTCCTATAAAACCTGCAACAAATTTATTAACAGGTTCATTGTAAACATTAATCGGCGAATCAATTTGATTAACGAAACCATCTTTCATTATTACAATTCTATCCCCCATTGTCATAGCTTCTGTCTGGTCGTGTGTAACATAAATAATTGTTGCCTTAAGACGTTTGTGCAATTTTGCTATTTCAGTTCTCATCTGAACCCTGAGTTTAGCATCTAGATTACTTAGTGGTTCATCAAACAGAAATACTTTTGGTTTTCGAACAATCGCTCTTCCAACCGCGACCCGTTGTCTCTGTCCACCTGATAACGCTTTAGGTTTACGTTGAAGAAAATCTTTAATGTCGAGAATTTCTGCGGCTTCCTCAACTCTCTTCTTAATTTCCTCTTTACTTATTTTTCTAAGTTTAAGTCCAAAAGCCAAATTATCAAAAACTGTCATATGAGGGTATAAAGCATAGTTTTGAAATACCATGGCGATATCACGATCTTTAGGCATTTTATCATTCACCTTTTCACCATCGATATATAGATCACCATTGGTTATTTCTTCTAGTCCCGCAACCATTCGCAAAGTAGTTGATTTACCGCACCCTGAAGGTCCAACAAGTACTACAAATTCTTTATCTTTTATCTCAATATTGACATCCTTTACAGCAAAATTTTTACCGTCATAACTTTTTGAGATATTTACCAAACTCACATCAGACATATAATTACCTAAAATTTTCTAAAATCATTTACTCTCATTATTTATTGTATCAACAACATTTTTTTCGATTCAACAAATTTACTTGCTGTTATCCTGTATATATAAACTCCGGTTGCCAATTTATTTCCACTCTCATCATGAGAATTCCAAGCTATATCATACCAGCCACTTGATAGCTCCTCCGCAATTAATGTTTTTATCTTTTGGCCAAGCAGATTATAAATTGATAGATTTACAAACGAATCTGATTTTATATAAAATCCAATATGTGTTTGCCCATTAAATGGATTTGGAAAATTTTGTTTTAAGAATGAGCTTGATGGCAAATTGGAGATTTCATCATCATCAATTTTTGTATCAATATCATATAGTTCAGTTATTTCAGAATTACTTAATGCATAATCATAAATTCTAATATCATCAAGTTTACCGGCAAAGTTATATTCATTATTTGTTGGTAAAGCTTGTCCAATTGTTAAATCAATAGTTGTTGAATTAATTGAACCACTCCAATATTTGAATGCATCTAAATTATTATCAAGAAATATCTCCAGATCAGCACCGTTATATTGAAGGGAAACAAAATACCATTTTCTAGTTTCAAGTTCAGATTCAGAATCTAAATCTACGATACCACTGTTAGTTTTTATTGTCCATCTCAATTTTTTATTTGTAATAGAAGCTTTCCAGCGATTTTCCCAATTGCCATGTGAGATTGGATATGCCTCACGATCATAAAACTCATCTATATAGATCCAAAAATTAACACTCATCTCTTGAGTAAAATTAAGAATGTTATTGTTCTCAACATTTATATAATCAGTGCTCCCGTTAAATTGCATTGCACTGTTCGTATTTCCAAATCTATCTTTGGTGAAATCTGGGCCTTTCAATTCACCATGTAGATTATTTCCGCTTTCATCATTTACATTTCCGGTAAATGGGTAATGAGCAATGAGAGCACCTTTTTCATGTAATGAGAAATCACGCACTATCACTTCAATACTATCAGAAACTGATAATCCACTTTGATTACTAACAGTGCAACTAATAAAATAATTACCCACAAAACTCGGTGCTTGCCAAAAAACTTGCGAACCAGTACCTGAAATTATACCTGTACTAGCAGACCATTTATAATCTAAACTATCACCGCTCTCATTAATAACTATACATTCAATAGTTGATTCATCAGATAAATCAATCTTTCTTGGGGAAGCTATTATTTTTTCAATTATTGGTGGCTCTATTATTTCCTCAATAACATTGATTATAAGATTCAATGTATCACTTTCTCCTGCCCCATCAGAAACAATAGATCTAACATTATAGGAACCTTTTTGATTTGGGACATTCCAATTAATTATACTACTATCTTTCTCAATTATTTCTCCATCAATTTTCCAAAAATATGTTAGTGCATCTCCATCGAGATCTACTGCAGTCGCGTAGATAGGAATTGTTGAATTTATTGTCACATTACTATCACTAATTGCAAGGGCCTTTAATCTTGGGGGATGATTATCCACAAGGTTATCTGAATTGTAATCAACTATTTTCCCATCTATTAACATTTTGTGCAGATCATACTTAACCTCTCCACCAGTAGGAATTATTACAACTATAATAGCACTATTGCCTTCTATACTTAAATCAATCTCACCAGAAACTGAGCTCTGAATAAAGCTATTGTTTACAGATTCGTAAATAT
>Ga0164315_10003073_pt1 | contig 12893 bp, 6 predicted proteins | sample GuaBasSedimGuay6_FD_113737 | JGI IMG/M metagenome (GOLD analysis project Ga0164315, IMG submission 113737) | Subseafloor sediment microbial communities from Guaymas Basin, Gulf of California, Mexico - Guay6, Core 4569-2, 0-3 cm | ecosystem: Environmental > Aquatic > Marine > Hydrothermal vents >... | reverse complement strand
GAAGTAAAAGCTGAGGAGAAAGTTGAAGAACCTGTAGCTGAAGTAAAAGTTGAAGAGCCTGTAGCTGAAGTAAAAGCTGAAGTTAAAAAAGAGAAGGTTTCAGTAGCTACTGAACCACCAGAATTCGATTGGGATGCTGTTGGTAAAAAGCAGGAGATGTACACCAGTGACGAACGTCAGAAACTGGAAGACGTTTATGACAAAACGCTCAAATCCATCACCGAACATGAAGTATTAGATGGTAAAGTTGTAGCTAAAAACAACAGGGAAGTTGTTGTAAATATTGGATTCAAATCTGATGGTGTTATTCCATTGAGTGAATTAAGATATAATCCCGATTTAAAAGTTGGTGATTTAGTTGAAGTTTATGTAGAAAACCAGGAAGATACTTCCGGACAATTGGTTTTGTCGCATAAAAAAGCCAGGACTTTACGTTCATGGGAAAGAATCAATACAGCTCACGATAAAGATGAGATTATCAACGGTTATGTTAAATGCCGTACAAAAGGTGGATTAATTGTTGACGTTTTTGGAATTGAGGCATTTTTACCAGGTTCACAAATTGATGTGAAACCTATCCGTGATTATGATGTATTTGTTGACAAAACAATGGAATTTAAGGTTGTTAAAATTAACCATGAATATAAGAACGTTGTTGTCTCTCACAAAGCATTGATCGAAGACGAACTGGAAGCTCAAAAAGCTGAGATTATTTCTAAACTTGAAAAAGGACAGGTACTTGAAGGTACTGTTAAAAATATTACATCATACGGTGTGTTTATCGACCTTGGTGGTGTTGACGGATTGATTCATATTACTGACCTGTCATGGGGAAGAATCAACCATCCTGAAGAGGTTGTAGAATTAGATCAGAAAATTAAAGTTGTAATTCTTGACTTTGATGATAACAAAAAGCGTATTGCTCTTGGATTGAAACAATTAACTCCTCATCCATGGGAAGCTTTAGATACCAAACTGAAAATTGGTGATAAGGTTAAAGGAAAAGTAGTTGTAATTGCTGATTACGGTGCATTTATCGAAATTGCCCCTGGTGTAGAAGGATTGATCCATGTTTCAGAAATGTCATGGTCGCAGCATTTAAGAACAGCTCAGGATTTCTTGAAAGTTGGAGATGAAGTAGAAGCTGTTATTCTTACACTGGATCGCGAAGAAAGAAAAATGTCACTTGGTATCAAACAATCTATTCCAGATCCTTGGATTGATATCAAAGGAAGATATCCGGTTAATTCAAAACATACTTCTATTGTACGTAATTTTACAAACTTTGGAATTTTTGTTGAACTGGAAGAAGGTGTTGATGGTTTGATTCATATTTCAGATCTTTCATGGTCGAAAAAAATCAAGCATCCAGCTGAATTTACCAAGATTGCTGAAAATATTGAAGTTATCGTTTTAGACGTGGATGAAGAGAACAGAAGGTTGAGTCTTGGACACAAACAACTGGAAGAAAATCCATGGGATGTTTTCGAATCTGTTTTTACATTGGGATCGGAGCACAAAGGAACCATTATCGAATTGAATGATAAAGGTGCTGTTGTTGCTTTACCTTATGGTGTTGAAGGATTTGTTCCAAAACGTCATCTTGCAAAAGAAGATAACTCAACTGTAAAAGTTGATGATGGTTTGGATGTAAAAGTGATCGAATTCTCGAAAGACAATAAGAAGATCATTCTTTCTCATTCTAGAATTTATCAGGATGTACAGGCTGGCGAAAAAGCAAAAGCCAATGCTACTGCCCGTAAGGAAGAGCAAACTACCAGGAGTGCTGTTAAGAAAATTAAGGATAGTGTTGAGAAAACCACACTTGGTGATCTTTCAGTATTAGCAAACTTAAAATCAGACATGGAGCAGGAAGCAAGGGAGAAGTTGGAGAAAATGTCGAAACAGAAAAAAGGTGCTGCTAAAAAAGAAGATAAAAAAGCAGAAGAGCCTAAAAAAGAAGACGAGGAAAAATAATATATTTTCCCAGATAAAAAAATCCCCTGCTGGCCTCAGCAGGGGATTTTTTTTATCTGCCGATGAAAATCTTTAATAACAATAATATTCCAGCTTTGAATCGGTTACAGGATGTAATTAGTGCCCATAAAAAAACTCTAAATTTTTCAAGTGGCTTCTTAGTTGGCGACAATAATTAGTGAAATTTATACGATTACAAAGTTACAAAAAACAGAAATTTCCTTTCAAATATAAACCATTGTTAATTTCTTCGGATAAATTTTCCACTTCTTATCTTTATTTAAAATTTAATTTTGTCCTTTCTTTAACCTGCATTATTCATTCATTTTTAAAATGTACTTTATTTATACAGGTTAACCCCGACTTAGTATTAGTTGTTTAAGAAAATAAATTTGAAATTTATGAATTAATCGGGCTAAAATGTGTTTATAAATTATTTACAAATAGTTTTTTTGATTTTTGTATTCAATACAATCTTTCTATCCCTGCATTTATGCATTTAATCATTTAATCATTCAAAACATTAATCCAATGGAACTAAGGCAAATCGTTGAAAAACAAATCCATCAGTTAAAATCCGATGAAAATAACAGCTTCATCATAGGTGGGGAAATTATATATAATAACGGAGAGTGCCAGGTACTTTCGCAATCGTCCAGGGCTTTTGAATTTTTTATTTCAACCGAATACGAAGATTCGGAAGTTAAACTGCTTGTTGATTCCGATAATATTTTTCCTGCATATAACGGTGAATTTTCTGAATGGGATAAAAATACTTTTTCGGCTTTGCTTCAACTCTCAGATGAATTGAAAAAACTTGATCTTAAAAAGGAAATCCCCCATAAAAAATATTCGCGAAAAGGGATGATAAAAAGGGTTTTGAAAGAACGAAGGCAAAAAGCCGACAAAGCCGAATACAGAGTTGCCTGGGCCGATAATATTTATGGAGATCATATTCTCACAAATGAAAACGGCGTGAAATATAAAATTTTCCTACGGGATTTTGAAAATGAAACCGGCTGGTCCGACAGTATGGATTCAAAAATTAATAAGCTGGGAACTACAAAGCATATTATGTTTGCGTTTAATCAATTAAAAACCAATACTTCCAAATATAACAGGCTTTCAAAAAAATTCCCTTTTATTGAAATTTATCTCGACCCTCTAAATGATTATAAAATTTCCTGGTTCTATCCTGATGAACCTACCGATGAAACAAAACTACTTATCTCAAAATATTTCGGTAAAAATTCGGCAATATCTGACGACAAAGTGCTTGATTTTATCAATTTTATTGAGGAAGCAAAATATTTCAAAGAAATTGTTATCAGGCCAGAAGTTCAGGAAAAGATTGACAGGTTGTACGAGGCCCGGATGCTTGAGAAGATGAGCAGTAACACCCACTTCGATTATAGCCGCATCAACCTGGATTTATTTGATTACCAGAAAGAAGGGATTGAATTTGCCGTATCACGAAAAGCTTCTATCATTGCTGATGAAATGGGACTCGGAAAAACCATACAGGCCATTGCAACGGCTATATTTAAAAAGGATGTGTTCGGGTTTAAACGTACGTTGATTGTTTGCCCTGCATCTATTAAGGAGCAATGGAAAATTGAAATTGAGAAATTCACATCGGAAAAAGGGCTTGTTGTACAGGGCTTCCCCGATGAACGTGCCGAACAGTATAAATCGAAAGACTTTTTCTTTTTTATTGTCAATTACGAAACTGTTCTTCGCGACCACTTTGCCATCAATGAGGCTGGTATCGATTTCCTTATTTTGGATGAAGCACAGCGGGTTAAAAATTACGCTACCAAAACTGCACAATCAATTAAAAATATCGATAAAAAACATGTGATGGTGATAACCGGCACCCCTATCGAAAACAGGCTGATAGACTTATTCTCCGTTATGGGTGTGCTCGATCCCTGGTTCCTTGGTCCATTATGGGAGTTTTCATATCAATATTGCCTGTTCGACCCTGACAGACAGAATAAAATTAACGGCTACTACAACCTTAAGCATTTAAATGAAAAAGTAAAACCGATTTTGCTCAGAAGGGAGAAGCGGAAAGTTCTCGAACAACTTCCAAATATTCAGCAGCTTGATATACCGGTTGCCATGACCCCCGAACAGGGCGATTACCATGCTTCATTTTCAAGGGGCATTGCATCCATATTGAGCAAAAAATTTATGATGCCTTATGATGTTCAGCGCATCATGCTCCTACTTGCCAATATGCGAATGGTTTGTAACTCAACCTTCCTTATAGACGGTGAAACTAATTTTTCGCCCAAACTTGATGAATTGAAGTTTATATTACTGGAAAAACTCAATATCAAAAACAGTAATCGTAAAATTATCATCTTTTCGGAGTGGATAAAAATGCACAAGCTCATTGCCCGTATGTTGCGTGAAAATGATATTGGATTTGTTGAATTAAGCGGGAAAGTGCCGGTAAAACTCAGAGGTGAACTGATACGAAAATTTGAAACCAACCAAGAAAGTAAAATCTTTTTATCAACAGAAGCAGGCGGATCGGGTTTAAACCTACAGGTTGCCGATACAGTCATTAATTTTGAACTACCCTGGAACCCCGCAAAGAAAAATCAGCGTATTGGACGTATTGATAGGTTAGGGCAAAAAAGTAATAAGCTAACAGTATTAAATTTTATTACCCGTAATTCTATCGAAGTAAGAATAGCTTCCGGGCTGGTGTTAAAACAGAACCTTTTTGAAAGTGTCCTAAACCAGGGAAGTTCAACTGATATAGTTGATTTCAGTGAAAAAGGAAGATCACAATTCCTTGAAGATCTAAAAGAGATGACCGAAGAATTTGAAAAGAATATTTTTACCGAAGAGCACAAAGAAGCAATTGAAAGCATTGAAGAAATAATTGCTAAAGAAACCATAAAGTCCGAATCGCAGGCTTCGGAAGACAGCATTGAAAAGGAAGAACCGGCCAAGGTAGCTGGTTTGTCTGGTGATAAGCTTGATAAAACCGTTGCAACTGAACGTATAGCTGCTGGTGAAATGGAACAAGTTTTGAACCAGGGCATGGGCTTTATAACCGGAATATTTAAAATGGCAACAGGTAAAGACCTTGGTGTGGAAAATCAAAAAATAGAAGTAAATAAAGAAACCGGAGAAGTGACAATGAAATTCAAAATTCCGGGATTTTGATTAATTGTTCATTAAGATACTATAATCGGTTAAAAGCCATCGGTAAAATTCTCCGCTGATTTCAGTGGAGGATTTTTTTTGTCCTGTATTTTGTTACTTAAGCTTTATTTGATCGTCTCACTTATAATTTTGATTTATTAATGGTATTTTATAATAATTTTGTAACGAACCACACAAAATAATAGATGAGGATATATATTACTATCGGATTACTTCTGCTGTTCTTAATCGAAACTTTCTCACAGGTACATGAGGTTTCTGGTAGGGTAATCGATGCAGATTCGCGTGTTGCACTTCCTTTTGTAAATATTGTAATCAATGATGGCCAGCGTGGAGGTACCTCTGATATTGATGGCAAGTTCTCTCTACGATCATCGGAAGACATTACTTTTCTTTCGTTGAGTTATGTTGGCTATGAACCCACACACTTCGAAGTTAACAACAAAAGTAGAAACCTGTTGGTCAAATTGAAAAAGAAAGAGTATGAATTGCCCGAATATGTCGTATTTCCTGATGAAAATCCGGCACATCGCATTATTGATAATGCCATTCTTTTTCGCGATTATAACGATCCTGAAAAGTTACCCGGATTTTCATATACATCTTATGATAAGATGATCTTTACTTTTGAACTGGACTCCATTCCAGCATTGGATTCAATTTCAATTGACTCTACTGACAAAGCGTTTTTTGAAAAGCACCACCTTTTTATCATGGAATCAATTTCTGAACGGAAATTTATGTTCCCCAATAAAAATAATGAAAAGGTAATTGCAACTAAAGTGGCTGGCTTTAAAGATCCGATTTTTGTTTTTTTACTTTCACAAATTCAATCCACTTCCTTTTATAAGGAAATGATCAAAGTTTCCAATAAAACTTACATCAACCCAATTAGTAAAGGCAGTACCAGGAAATATTTCTTCCTGTTGCAGGATACACTTTATACCGAAACAAACGACAGTGTATTTGTGATTTCGTTCCGGCCCAGGCAAAACACAAATTTTGACGGCCTGGAAGGTGTCATTTCCATCAATACAAATAATTGGGCCATTCAAAATGTTATAGCCGAGCCCTATGGTGTTAAAGGAGGAGTGAGCCTTCGATTGGAACAAATGTATGAATATGTGCAAGGCAAACAATGGTTTCCTGTTCAATTGAATACCATTGCCATATTAAATAATGTGGCCATTGATGATAGTGCAACCCAGGTTAATATCAGTATTGGGGAAGATACTTCGAGTGCCAGGATTGATATGCCTTTTGGGTTTGGTAAGAGCTATATCAAAAATATAAATCTGGACCCGGAATTAAAGCGAAGTGATTTTGGAAGTGTGGTTGTGGATGTTGATCCGGAAGCTACCTTTCGGGATGATGAATTTTGGAAAGGATACAGGATAGATTCTTTGTCGGAAAAAGAGATCAATACCTATGTATTTGTTGATAGCATTAGTAAAGAAGAAAACTTTGAACGAACGGCAAAAACAATTGAAAGCTTAATGACCGGGAAAATACCATGGTGGTATTTCGATATTGATATAAACAGGTTTATCAGGTATAATTCTTACGAGGGATTTGCATTGGGTGCTGGTTTGCATACAAACGATCGTTTATCACAAGTGTTTAAAATAGGTGGTTTCTTTAGATATGGTTTTAAAGATAAAACCTTTAAATATGGCGGGGACTTACAACTTAGCCTTTATCGAAATTGGGAACTGGAAGCCGACCTGGAATATATGAAGGATGTTTCTGAAACTTCCGGGCTTAGGTTCTTTGACGAAAAACCAGCTTTTTTTAAGCCAGAGTATTTCAGGCATTTTTTAGTTAATAGAATGGACAAGACAATTCTGTATAGGGGTTCCATTGGTTTCAGGGCTTTTAAATATTTGAAGATGAATGTTGGATTGGCCAAAATCAATAAACAGGTTACCAATGATTACCAATACGGTATCAGTGAAGATAATGTAAAAGTCTTTTTGAACCAGTTCGATTTTACAGAAGTGCAGATAGGGTTAAAATATGCTTACGGAGAAAAGATTGTGCAAAATATGCGCAAAAGAATTTCAATGGGTACAAAATACCCGATATTCTGGTTTCAATATACGAGGGGAATCCGCGGATTTTTAGGGGGTGAATATGATTATAACAGGTATGATTTTAAAATCGAAGATTCGTTTTATACCAAATATTTAGGAGAAACTTCTATTAAGTTGGTTGCCGGATATATTGATTCAGATATCCCATATACTAACCTTTACAATGGAAACGGGGCTTATCGTGTGTTTACCATATTTGCTCCCAACAGTTTTGCCACTATGCGGATGAATGAGTTTTTGTCCAATAAATACATAGCCTTATATTTTACACACAATTTTGGCAAATTGTTATTCCAGGCCAAAAAGTTTAAACCTGAGTTTGCCATTGCAACAAACATTGGATTTGGAGTTCTTGATTTTGAAGAGAATCATTACAATATCGATTACCAAACCATGGAGCATGGTTATTATGAATCGGGTTTACAAATTAACAATTTGCTGAACCTAAGGCTTTACAGTCTGGGGATTGCTTGTTATTATCGTTATGGCCCTTATAGCTTAAGTGGCTGGGATAATGTAGCGGCTAAGTTTACTTTGTATTTTAATCTTGGCCGATTCAACCGCTAATCAACAGGCGCATGATAATTTTGCTTTTTAATAGCTATTTTTGTGTTTAAAGATTTTAACAATGAATAAAAATCTTAAGTTAATTGGAGGAATTCTTCTTGTAATCATAGGAATGTATTTTGCCTGGTATTTTTCCAATATACTTGTTTATGTGGTTATTGCTGGTGTCCTTTCATTTATTGGACAACCACTGGTACGGTTTTTTGATGGAGTCAGGATCAGGGGTATAATAATCCCGCATACAGTCAGTACTATTCTGTCATTATCAATAATGATGATTGTAATTATCTCCTTTTTTATGATTTTCGTTCCTATAATTTCACGGCAGGCCAGTGTGATTTCGAGCATTGATTTTCAGGTCCTGGGCGAAAGATTGGAAGATCCTTTACATGGATTTGAAGAAAAGTTGGTTGAATACAATGTGTTGAGCCACAATATGACCATCGAAGAATTAATCACTACCGAATTGGAATCTTTAATGAAAATGATTTCGATAAAAACTTTGTTTGGGAATGTTTTGGGATTTGCCGGTTCATTGTTTATGGCCATATTTACTATTGTATTTTTATTGTTCTTCTTTTTGCGCGACGAACATTTGTTCTATGATGGAATTATGATTATGGTCCCCACCAGATATGAAGAACAAGCCACCATTATCTTAAAGGATACCCGTCGATTGTTGTCTCGTTATTTTGTGGGTTTAACAGTTGAAGTTTTGTCGATGATTACATTGATAACCCTTGGGTTATTGATATTTGGTGTCGAGGGAGCATTGTTGATTGGTTTCCTGGGAGGAATGATGAACATTATACCCTACCTGGGTCCTTTGATTGGAGCAACTATTGGCGTAGTACTTGGAGCCACAGGAAATTTGAGTATGGGGAATTATGGTGATGTATTACCGATTACAGCCATCATCCTGGGTACTTTTTTTGTTGCCAATTTAATTGATAATATGATTCTACAGCCATTGATCTACTCCACAAGTGTAAAAGCCCATCCTGTTGAGATATTCCTCATTTTATTAATGGCAGGAACACTGGCAGGGATTCCGGGAATGATACTGGCTATTCCTATGTATACCGTTATCCGAATTATTGCCAAACAATTTTTTACAAGTTCAAAACTGGTAAAAAAACTTACAAAAAATATTTAGCGTATTAGATTTATAAGAAGGGTTTTAAATGAGCAAAATATTTGCAGATAGAATAAGTATACTTTTTAATTTGTCAGTTAAGAGATTGTGGAATATATTGCTTTTACAGTTGAGCTATCTGCTTACAAGGATATTTAATAAACCATTCAACTGGGGAATGCCGGTGAGTATTTCCATCGAACCTACTACTTCTTGTAATTTACGTTGTCCGGAGTGTCCATCTGGTTTAAGGAAGTTCTCCAGGAATACAGGCATGTTAAACCTCGATTTGTATCAAAAGGTGATTGATCAGTTGGGTGATTATTTGCTGTATATGATCCTTTATTTTCAAGGTGAGCCCTATTTGAATCCATCCTTTTTTGAATTTGTAAAAATAGCGAAGCAAAAAAAGATTTATACTGCCACTTCTACCAATGCCCATTTTTTGAATGAAGAAAATGCCCGGAAAACAGTAGATTCTGGCTTGAATAAACTGATCATTTCGTTGGATGGCATCGGTCAGGAAGAATATGCTACTTATAGGGTAGGAGGAAGGTACCAGCGGGTATTGGATGGCATTACAAACCTTGTAAAAATTAAAAAAGAGCTCAAATCAAAAACACCGCACATTGTAGTCCAGTTTATCGTGTTTAAATCAAACGAACACCAGTTGGATACTGTTAAAAAAATATGTGACGATCTCGAGGTTGATGAACTGCAGTTTAAAACAGCCCAGTTCTACAATTATGAAAATGGCAATCCTTTAATGCCAGGTAATGATAAATACTCCAGGTATAAAAAACAGGCTGATGGGACTTATACTTTTAAAAATCCGCTGCACAACAAATGTTACCGTATGTGGTCAGGTTGTGTCATCACCTGGGATGGCCTGACTGTTCCTTGTTGTTTCGATAAGGATGCCGATTATCAACTGGGGGATTTAAAAACACATTCCTTTAAAGATATCTGGAAAGGACCACTCTACAACGAATTCCGACAAAAAGTATTTACCAACCGAAAGGACATTGATATCTGTAGGAATTGTACGGAAGGAATGAAGGTATAATTTAAAACTTCATTCATTGCTTGGTCAGATGTTTTCATCTGACAATTAAATCACCCATCAGGTGGAAACACCTGACTCACACCCTATCACATGGGATGGGCTAACAGTTCCTCCCGTAGTGATGGCAGATAAATAGTACATTATACACGGATAAAACGAGTTGCATGCAACCCCTATAGCGATGACAATATTTCATCAAAAAGATATGAACCTGTTAAATTTTCGGTTGCATAAAATTATTTAGATTAAGACTTTTGTGAAATAACAATAATAGATATGCATCTTACATTTGAAGAAAAATACAATGCAATAGGAAAACGGGAATCGATTTACGAAGGAATATTTATAACAGCAGTCACCTCTACAGGGATTTTTTGCAGACCATCTTGCAGGGCTAAAAAACCCAAAGCGGAAAACGTAATATTTTATACTACCCCTCAAGAAGCGTTGCAAAACGGATTTAGGCCATGTAAGATATGTAAACCAATGGAACCTGAAGGAGACTGCCCAAATGAAATAAAACAGTTAATAGATGAATTACTGGGAAATCCATTTTTAAAAATTAAAGACTATGATTTAAGAAAAAGAAATATTGAACCAAATTACATAAGAAGATGGTTTAAAAAACATCATTCAATGACTTTTCATTCCTATCAAAAACTGTTGAGAATAAACAAAGCATACAATCAAATAAAAGGAGGTAATTCTGTGACAGGAACAGCCTTTGGTGTTGGTTATGAATCGTTAAGCGGATTTAACCAAAGCTATAAAAATATTTTTGGTGAAAGTCCAGTTAACTCAAAAGACAAAAGAGTAATTAATATCATAAGATTTACTACAAAATTAGGTGCAATGTTTGCTTGTGCCACTGACAAAGGATTGTGTTTGCTCGAATTTACTGATAGGAGATTATTGGAATGGGAGTTTACAGATTTATGTAAACGATTAAATGCGGTAATTCTACCTGGTGAAAATGAATATTTAGATCAAGTGCAGATTGAAGTGCATGAATATTTGGAAGGGAAAAGAAAAGAATTTTCTGTTATTTTAAACCCGATAGGTACTGAATTTCAGCAGAAAGTATGGAAAATACTTCAACATATTCCTTATGGAGAAACATGGAGCTATCAGGAACAAGCAACAAGAATGGGCAATTCTAAAGCTGTAAGAGCCGTAGCCACTGCCAATGGATATAATAAAATAGGATTTATAATTCCTTGTCACAGAGTAATTGGTAGTAATGGAGACTTAACAGGTTATGGTGGAGGAATTGGCAGAAAAAAATGGTTGATAGAAATGGAGCATGAGAAATTAGGAATATAAAAGGGCGGCCACAACAATGAACTGAGCTAAAATCCTAATACTTTTTAATCTTTTTTTAACTCATTGATGGATGTATGCTCACATAATCAGGATTAAAACAAGTTTCTGATTTTGCCAATGCTTTCATTGCGTGGTCAGATGTTTCCATCCGACAATTCCAATAATTTTTTTAAAACTTCATCCGAAAAGCCAGACCGGAATATTGCCTTGAATAGGGAGATATGGAAATCGTTGTTTTTTTATTCTTTTTTATCTTAGGAATATGGGGAGTTAATATTCCTGAAGCAGCTCCAATGGCAGTGCCTACTATAATATCAGTCGGAAAATGTTTCAATCCAAGGTATCTGTGATATCCAACAAATACCGGTGGAAAAAGGGCCGCGGCAAATAACCACCACTTTTTTCCGCCAAGTTTAGGATGAAAATCGCTGTAAACTTTGGCCATAAAAAAAGAGGCTCCTGCCGTCCATGAAGTATGCCCACTGAAAAATGAATCTGTGGTTCCACTTTCCGATTTTTCATCAAATGGCAGTTCCTCGTAATATACAAATGGCCGGACCCTTGTATGAAGAACCGGACCATACCATGTATATAAGTTTGAGTTTATAGCCTGTGTTTCAAAATATAGTAAACTTACATCAAGCCAGTTGCGACGGATATCTTTATCTAGCAATAATAAAGCAGGAGCTAGAACTGTAATGCCAGCACCCCAATCCGACACCTTCTGAGCTTGCTTATAACTGGAAGTCGATTGTTCCACAGCCCTTCGATCAAAAGCCCAAATATCATTTTTATTCAATGAAGTGATCTGAATAGTATCCAGTGTGGATTTTTGATTTATCTGTCCGAAACCATAATAATTGAGCGCAAACAAACCTACTGTCAGAGGGATTTCAATTTTATAATTCAGATTATATACATTTTTATGAACGGGAATACTATCCTGACCGTAAATTTTGGTAAAAAGTATAGTTAAAATTATGAAAAAAGTATCCTCTTCAAAAATTTTGGAGTTATTTATTATTGTAAACTGAAAGCTGAGAGAATTGTTCAATAAACGAAAGAGAAAACATTTTATTGACTAAACGCTGGCTTAAATGTTGAATTTATCATGAGATAAATACAACTTATCCGCTTCATTCAGTTTTGGAAGCATCGTTTCTTTTTTTTCTGAATGTGCTGCATAATAATAAATATAAATAGAGATATCCTCTTCACTAATGGATAGTTAATTACTAGTTTGTTAACTAAAAAATACTAAAATTGTTCAATTAATGCAATAACTTGCTTATTTTTTTTCCTGATAATTCTTGGAAATATTTTTCCTCAACGACTTTTTACTTCATTCTTTAAAAATTAGTTAAAAACCTTAATTTTTGTAATGATTCCCTCCAATTTCGACTAATGAAATATAAAAAGTATGGTAACTAATCAGTATATTTATTTTATTGTATATCATGGTTTTATATCTTCAATGTTTCACGCAAGGACCGTAATCCCGAACATTCGGGATTCGCAAAGATTTATAAGTAATGGAATACCATGT
>Ga0164315_10003072_pt1 | contig 12899 bp, 9 predicted proteins | sample GuaBasSedimGuay6_FD_113737 | JGI IMG/M metagenome (GOLD analysis project Ga0164315, IMG submission 113737) | Subseafloor sediment microbial communities from Guaymas Basin, Gulf of California, Mexico - Guay6, Core 4569-2, 0-3 cm | ecosystem: Environmental > Aquatic > Marine > Hydrothermal vents >... | reverse complement strand
TACATGGAGCTTGGATCGATTGCGATCAAGACATTGATTTAATAGTGCAAGAGATCCACCAGTTATATATCACGAGTTACGATCCAAATGTAATTGCAACAGTCTGCCAGAATTGTGGACATATCAAATTATATGAGCACGACACTTGTACTGAGTGCGGCTCTGATAATGTTAAACAAGTACCCAGTGCAGAGGAGTATGCAATTCATGACTATGAGGGTTTTGGACCTTTTACTGTCTCGGAATATTCCAGCGTAGTCGAGATAGCACGTATGGCTGAGATCCTAACTAACTCAGATAGTGATGACAATAAATATGCGATCAGCTTCCTAGCAGGTATCTATGACGATTTAGGTATTATTCAGAATAAGCTTGAAGAGGTGCAGATCTTCCATGGTTCACGAGGTGATTACGCACAAGAACTGACAGAATGTTGTTATGACGTGCCTGAATATCTGTTTTATTACATTAATTACGATGCAATGGGTCGTGACATGGAAATAAACGGTGAGATCTCAGAGATTGAACATGATATTTATGTAACCAATGCACAGGGTCTATAACTAAAGTGATAAGCACACGGATGTGCTTATCATTATCAAAAAAAAAAGGGGGAACTTAACGTGATATCTTCACAAGCAATCAAAATAGCTTATGAATATGGCGAGGTGTTTTATCGATTCCTGATGGAATAAGTCAGACTGTGATGAATAATCGGCTGAACCAGGCTGCACGTCGTGCAGGACTAAAGTTTTCCTTATCTTATACGTTGATGGTGTGGCAGCAAGATATGTCGACTAGGCGTTATATATGGGTATCCATAAAAAAGACTCTTAAACTGCGCGGATTCAAATTACGCTAACTAAAAAGCACTACATTGTTTGACATGATTTTAAGTCATTGAATATTACGGTACAAAAAACGGTACAAAATAAATATTACTAATGCGTAAAAAACAAAAAAGCCCCTGCAAACAGAGGCTTAAGTGTTTGTGATGGCGGAGAGTCAGGGATTCGAACCCTGGGTAGGGATAAACCTACGCTGGTTTTCAAGACCAGTACATTCAACCGCTCTGTCAACTCTCCAAGACGCGAAATAATACTAGGATCGACTGGACAAAACAACCTCAAAGTTAAATTCAATCATTTTGTATTCTATATTTGCACTCATGAACTTATTCACTACGTTCTTAGTCTTTTATTATATAATGGCTCTGTTACATTAACTGGAGATTAACTAAATGAATTATGATGCTCAACCAACTGTTGTTCGTTCGCAACAATCGATACTGTCAACAAACAAGCTATTACGTAATACATACAGCTTACTAGCGATGACATTGGTGTTCAGTGCATTAACTGCTGGCTTATCAATGGCATTCAATTTACCTCACCCTGGCCTAATCATTACTCTGGTCGGTTATTTTGGTCTATTGTTCTTGACAACAAAATTACGCAATAGCGTTTGGGGCATTGCTTCTGTTTTTGCCTTAACTGGTTTTATGGGACTGACATTGGGCCCAATCATCAACTACTATCTTCAGACAGCAAATGGTAGTGAAGTCGTGATGCAAGCACTGGGTGGCACAGGCATCATCTTTTTCGCATTGTCAGCTTATGCGATTAAAAGTGAAAAAGACTTTAGTTTTATGGGTGGCTTTTTGATGGTCGGTATTCTGGTTGCATTCCTTGCAGGTTTAGGTGCAATTTTCTTTGAAATGCCAGGCTTGTCATTAGCAGTCTCAGCGATGTTTGTATTGTTAATGTCTGGGCTGATTTTATATCAAACCAGCGAAATCATAAATGGTGGTGAAACTAATTACATCATGGCAACAGTAACGTTGTATGTCACTATTTATAATCTATTCACTAGTTTGTTGCATTTGCTGGGAGCTTTTTCCGGCGAAGACTAATAGAGATATATCGCCAATAGATATTAAACTAAAAACAAGCCTCGTTAAATACGGGGCTTGTTTGTTTAGAAGATACAATGAAACGTATGGAAAAATCACCAAACCCACAATTAATTGATCGCTTTGGACGAAAAGTGACATACCTGCGGATGTCGATAACGGATCGTTGTGACTTTCGTTGTGTGTATTGCATGGATGAAGAAATGACATTTATGCCTCGCGAGCAGTTATTGACCTTAGAGGAAATAGTTTATTTGCTCCGAGCTTTTTGTGAACTTGGCGTCGAAAAAATTCGAATTACCGGTGGTGAACCCTTAGTGCGGCGGAATGTTGATTGGCTGTTTAATGAAGTAGGTCAATTGAAGCATACTACGGCCCTGAAAGAGCTTAATTTAACAACTAATGGTTCACAATTAAGTAAATATGCCGATTCGATGGTGTCAGCAGGGGTGGATAGAATAAATATTAGCCTTGATTCACTTAAAGTTGATCGTTTCCGACAGTTAACACGCAATGGTGACCTAAATAAAGTTCTGGCGGGTATTGAAGCTGGCCGGAAGGCTGGTTTTAAACGAATTAAGCTGAATGCCGTTATTATGAAAGGCCGTAATGAGGATGAGATTATTGATCTGGCTCAGTTTGCTATTGATCGTGATTTGGATATTTCTTATATTGAAGAAATGCCTCTTGGCCAAGTTAGTCATCAACGGCACGAAAGTTATTGCTCCAGTGATGAGGTGTTGTCTAAATTACAAACCAACTTTGATTTGCAAGCGAGTGTCAGCAGCACGGGTGGACCTTCTCGTTATTACCAAGTTGTTGGCAGCCAAAGTAAGATAGGGTTTATTTCACCTCATAGTCATAATTTCTGTGATAAGTGCAACCGAGTACGCATAACAACTGAAGGGAGATTGTTGTTATGTCTCGGGCAAGAACACTCTGTTGATCTTCGTGAGATTATTCGTAATTATCCAGGTGACATTGACCGGCTCAAACAAGCAATTATTGATTCGATGGAAATCAAACCTGAAGGGCATGATTTTAATCTTGAAGCACAAGCAGTACTTTCTAGACATATGAGCGTGACTGGTGGCTAACTATCGCCCTGAAATGTCAGATTCAGGTGTTCACAGCCTACATTCAACAGCTGTTGTTGATGAATCAGGAAAATCACGCGAAATATCATTAACAGGTGAAAGACCTCTCACAATTTATCTGGATAAAAAAGAGATTGTGACTCTGATGACAATGGGGGCCCAGCCTGAGTTATTGACCTTAGGCTATTTGCGAAATCAGGGTCTGATTCAATCATTGGAAGATGTGATTGCCATTCAGGTTGAGTGGGACATTGATGCTGTTGCCGTAACTACACATCAAACACTGCCAGATATTGATCAGCTATTATCGAAGCGTACAGTGACCAGTGGTTGTGGACAGGGGACGATGTTTGGTCATGTAATGGATTCGCTTGATGAACTGTCTATGCAGTGCCATCAATTTAATGCTGAGATGATTTATCAAGTACTTGGTAGCTTGACTGAGTACAACAAAATGTATAAAAAAGCAGGTGCGGTTCATGGCTGTGCATTGTGCTCAAGCGCAGGTAAGGTCGAAATTTTTGTTGAAGATGTAGGTCGTCATAATGCTGTTGATGCCATTTCTGGCTGGATGTGGTTAGAAGGTGTTGAGGGTGAAGGTAAAATCTTTTATACCACAGGACGGTTAACCTCCGAAATGGTTATCAAGGTAGCGCAGATGCAGGTACCATTATTATTATCTCGTTCAGGTGTTACTGAGATGGGATTAAGTATTGCACAGCAAATCGGCATTGGTTTGGTTGCTCGTGCCAAAGGAAAGCACTTTCTTGTTTTTAATGGTTTAGAGTGTTTTACTAGTTAGGCTGATATTCACTACAATCGTCGTTATTCAAAAAGACCACATTATATTTAATGTTTTAATTTAACTTCAATAGTGTATATAGATGATTTTATTGAAAAAATGATTTGTGTTTTTTAGCGATGGGTAGTAGCATCTTGCGTGTAAAAAGTAATTAGGCACAGGTATTAGTGCTGTCATGGATTAAGTATATCTTCGATCTTTTAATCAAGATCCTACGTTTGCTGTCGACTATATAGTAAGGATAAATATCAACAATATATAAGTAAGGTACAGATGTATGGCCTCTTTGAGTAACGGTGTTAACAATAAAGTTAGCCCGGAAACAAGCTATAAATCTTTCGAGCAAGAAGAAAGAGAAAGCAAGTTTGACAATGAGAAACGCAAAGTTGTTATCGTTGATGATGAGTCAACTGGCAGGACAATTCTGGGTAAAATTGTTCAACAAATAGCTGATGACATCGCAGTAATAGAGTTTGAGCATGCTAGAGATGTTTTGCAATGGCTAGATTCAAACCATCCAGATTTAATTATCACTGATTATAGAATGCCTGACCTGAATGGGATTGATTTTATAACCAAAATACGTGAAAAAGAGCACTGCCAAGATATACCAATCATGATGATTACGGTAGTCAGTGAAAAAGAAGTTCGTTATGAAGCACTTGAAGCAGGTGCAACCGCATTTCTAACTCGCCCAATTGATCAAATCGAGTGTCGGACTAGTTGTAGAAATCTACTTACATTGCATAAACAACATTTGGTTATTCAGGAGCGTGCTGAATGGTTAGCAGAACAGGTTGAAATTGCTACCCACCAAATTGTTGTCAGGGAAAGAGAAACCCTATTACGATTAGCCAAGGCTGGAGAATATCGTGATGAAGGTACCGGTAATCATGTTGTAAGAATGGCAAAATATTCCAGACAAATTGCTGAACAATTAGGTTTGAGTAAATCGGAATGTGATGACATTGAGGCTGCAGCACCAATGCATGATATTGGGAAAATTGGTATCCCTGACCATGTATTACTTAAACCCGGTAAGTTTGATGCTGATGAGTGGGAGATTATGCAAAGCCATACCACTATTGGCTATGGGATTCTTTCAAATAGTCAGTCAAAATACATGCAAATGGGTGCTGTTATTGCACTTTATCATCATGAACGATTTGATGGTAAAGGTTATCCAAATGGCCTAGAAGGTTCAGATATACCTTTAATAGCTCGTATTGTATCTGTTGCTGATGTCTATGATGCATTAGTCTCAGTGAGGCCATATAAAGAGGCGTGGACAATCACTGAGGCTGTTAATTATCTGAAACAACAAGCAGGGACACAATTAGATCCACGCTGTGTTGAAGCTTTTTGTATACGCATTACTGAAATTACTAAGATTCAGTCTGATTATGCTGATGATACGAGGCCACAAAGTCAAAAGGATTGATTTGATTGATGAAAGAAAAATTTAAAAGTTTGGATTGGATCAAGAAAAAATCACAACAGACAGGTGATTCTGAACCTGAACAGGCTGGCATAAGGTTAGTAATCGGGGTTTTATTAGCATTGTATTTTTTCGTCCCATGGGCAGAGGGCGAAACTTTTGTCCAGTCAATTACATCTGTAGCCAGCATAATGCTGATGTCTTACTATGCCGGTGCATTGGCAATTGTTTTAGCTATTCACCTTCATCCAAAACCATCACCTATTAGGCGAGTGTCAGGTATTCTGCTTGATCTGGTAACACTCTCAGCCGTAATGCATATTGCCGGCTCACAAAGTGTATTTTTATTTGTGGTCTATCTCTGGGTAATTCTAGGTAATGGCTTTCGATATGGACTATTGTATTTATATATTTCTTTAGTGATTGGTGTTGTTGGTTTTTCAATAGCAATCACTTGGGGGGAATATTGGCAATCCCATGCCGGATCTATCTCCATAAGCCTGTTGTTCTTGTTGGTTTTGATACCAGCATATACCTCATTTCTATTAAAAAAATTACATGCAGCAATGGCGTATGCAAAACAAGCAAATGAAGCAAAAACTAAGTTCTTAGCCAATATGTCGCATGAATTACGAACACCTCTCAATGGTGTAATAGGTATGGGAGATCTGTTAAGAGAAACTAAACTAGACTCAGAGCAACGCGAACTTGTCAGTACAATGCATAGTTCGGCTCGTACTCTTTTAGGCTTGATCGAAAAAGTATTAGATATATCTAAAATTGAAGCTGGTAAGATTGAAATAACATCTAATCAGCTTGATTTACATGCATTAGTGAACTCTGTGCTCGCTATGCAAGTACCCATTGGAATGACTAAGGGATTATCAGTTTCATGCACGATAGATTCAGATGTTCCTTTTTTGCTGCAAGGTGATAAGCAGCATATTCGTCAGGTTTTAATAAATTTGATAGGTAATGCAATCAAATTTACCGATCATGGATCAGTTAATCTGCATGTATATCAATTAATGACCAATGATGATGAAGCCTATATTCGGTTTGATGTTAAAGATACTGGAATAGGAATAGCTGAACATTCATTGGATAATGTGTTTGATGACTTTACTCAAGTAGGAGTGTCAACGAAACATACTAGTGGCGGCACAGGTCTTGGCACAACAATTTCAAAAGAATTAGTTGAATTAATGGGTGGAAAAATGGGCGTTGAAAGTCAACTTCACCAGGGCTCGACTTTTTGGTTTGAACTTCCATTTGTTACTGTTTCACATGATAATTTAGATATTTCTGGCAATCATTTGTTGGTCATGTCTACAGAAGATACTACAGATGTACTTTCACCTATGTTAGCTAGCTGGAATGTTGAATTTGACCTAGTGAAATCCCCAGTACATAGCCTGACCATGTTGAATCGGGCAATTGAAAAATCAGATGGATACAAAATTCTCCTTGTTGACCGGTTGAGTTTAGGTGATCTTTCACCTGTTGAATATGCAGAAATACTTAAAGCTGAGCGATTATTAGATGAATTATCTTTGGTACTCATTAATTCTTCTGATGATAATTTGAATACAGATGAAGTTGGTCAGTTCTATATATCGGTAATTAATGAGCTAACTGATAAACGTATTTTATTTAATGCTATTCACGCTGCACAAAGTATTCACGTTAATGCAGAAAATGTGGTGTCAATATCTGAACATTATTCAAGCCAGAACGGGGCTAACCCATTAAATATCTTGGTAGCTGAAGACAATAAAGTGAATCAACAAGTTATAGATGGAATTCTAAAACGTGCGGGACATACGGTTCGTATTACAGACAACGGTGAAAAAGCATTAGATATTCTGGTTACTGATCTTGACCAGATAGATTTGTTGATTGTTGACAAAAATATGCCAGAACTATCAGGTGATGAGGTAGTTCAGGCATTACGTTACATGGATACTCAGAAACACTTACCGGTTATTATGCTGACTGCTGACGCTACACCTGAAGCAAAACAAGCTAGTTTTGCTATTGGTGTTGATGAGTTTCTAACTAAACCAATTGATTCATTTTCCCTACTAGAAAAGATTGCCATCTTATCGAAACAGGCTAAACCAGATAAAGATAAGCGCAATAAGCAAATACCAATAGCCCCAAGTTTAGAACAAGAGGATGATATTTCCTCCAATGATTCAGAAATTGTCTGGTACGATCAGGCTGTTTTTGAACAGTTGGTGATGCTTGATAATGATCCTGAATTTATAAAGCGTCTAATTAAAGGATTTGTTCTGGATGGTGAAAAACATATTGCAGGAATAAAAGATTCAGTGGCAAACGATTATTTACAACTTCGTGAATCTCTACATGCCTTGAAGGGCTCAGCAACTGAGCTAGGAGCCAAAAGACTTGCAGATGTATGTATTCAGGGAGAAGCATACAAACCCTATGATATTGGTTCTGAAAAAGTTATCCAACTAAGCCACGATATTGAACGAATCTATAATAATACTATCGCTGCCCTAGATGTCGCAGTAGCTGAGGCTACACGTCTAACCTGACCTAGAAAAAGTATTGCTAAGTGGCAGATGTAGCATTTTGACGGGCTACTAATCGTTTCATCATGCGTAAGTCCTTATCGGTAAGATTGAATGCTGCATCTGTCCAGATTTTTGCAATATCAAATAGCTCTTTATAACTAATTTGATTACACACATCTTTAACTTTTCTAATTGCTTGATAGCTGTTAGCTGATCTCTTGGCTTTTTTGATGTATTGAAATAAGGCAAGCTCAGCTTCCCCTTTCTCTGCAAGAATATCAACTACACCCATATCAAAGAGTTCTTCAGCAGAATATATTTGGCCGCTTAAAATTATTTTTTCAGCCATAACAGTACCGACTTTTCTTGAAAGTAGTGAGAAAGCCCCCATTCCAGGGAATAAATTAAACAGCACTTCAGGCAACCCGAGTTTTGTTCCGCGTTCAGCGATTAAAATATTACTTGCTAGAGCAGTTTCAAAACCACCACCTAATGCATCACCTTGAACGAGCGAGATAGTTGTTAAGTCACATTCAAGATGGACAATATTTTGGTGAAGAACATTGATGCACGATACGGCATAACTAAATAAACCAGCACGATCACCCGTTTTGATGGCTTCACAAAAAAGATCCAGATCACCGCCTAGATTATAAATGCCATCAATGTCAGAACCAAGTACCAAGTAATTATATTTCTCTCCATTGCTATGAGCCATTTCCAATTTTATGTTTTTGATATAGCTTGCTAAATCATCCAATAATGTTGGAGTAAAACATGGGCGAGGTGTACTGTTCATCAAGCACCACGTTATTTTGTGGGTGGTGTCATTAAATGTTTTTAGCTGGGAATACTGATGTATTGTCTCATCTAAATATGCGTTATGTCCTTCATGTAACACAGCAAGTTTGTTCATCCTTTTTCTCCTAAAATATATTGTTACGGCTGCTGTGACAGCGTAGTTTCTATTAAGTGACTTATTTTTGACAAAAAATATAATTAATCTGAATAAAGCACAAACTGTGCCTATTTAAACTAAATAAAATATTAAATAGTCTGTGTAGATATATGATCTGTAGATGAAAAAGTCCTATTTAATAGGCTTTAGAAATTTGGATTATCGTGCTGAATGGATATTAATAATTAATTACTGTCTAAATAGCAAATAATATCAATAAGATACGTTGATATTGAACACCGGGGATAAGGCTTTAATTAGTAATTTATGGAGTAAAATGAGGTTAATCAAAAGATGATTAACGTTAATTTAAGGTAATAACTGCCTACTAAAAAGTAAGGTTAAGGACTGGTTTTGTTGTTTGTTTTTGTAAAGCTGTCAGTTTTTGACGGCATATTTTGCCACTTTAAATGAGTCCTTTGACTTATTTAGATGAGATGTTTTTCTTCTTCACTTCATTCCAAATATGTTCTAACTCCTGAAGGCTGTACTTATTAATATCCTGATTATTCTCTCTAATAATGTCCTCCAACATAGAAAAGCGTTGATAGAAATTTTGATTGCCAGCATGTAAAGCCTGTTCAGGAACAATATTTAAATGCCGAGCCAGATTGGTACATGCAAATAATAAATCTCCCATTTCATCCAATAACCGTGCTTGATTGTTCGGAGTGTTAATTTCAGCAGTGACTTCATCAATTTCTTCATGAATTTTACTAATGACACCTTGAATATCAGGCCAGTCAAAACCGACCTCTGCTGCAAGACGTTGTAATTCGACAGCATAATTAAGTTCAGGTAGTGTTTTATCGGCTTGTTTGAGTAATGATTTTTTCAATACTATGATTACTCTTTACGGGTAAATTTTATAATATGTCGTCGATCACGTTTATTTGGCCGGCCTTTATCATGTCTAAAACCAAGGGGCTGGTTTTTAATTTCTTGATGTAACTTCTCACGCTTGGCAATGCTATCTTCACTTTCAACATAGAGTTGTTGTGCTTCTGGGGCAGGGCGACGTTGTTTTGATAAACCTAGCACAGTTATGACATGTTCATAAGGTGGTTTGGAAATAGTCAAAACATCATCTGGCTTAATCGTTCGACTTGGTTTAACACGGTTGTTGTTAAGGTGAACCTTACCCCCGTTGATTGCTTCAACAGCCAGACTACGCATTTTATAGAACCGTGCAGCCCACAACCATTTATCTAATCGTTGACTAGTATCTGGTGGTATTTCTTTTTTAGCCATTATTAGAAGTTGAACTTCAAACCTTGTAGTAAATTATCATACCTTACCTTGAAGTTGAGGCAGGATAGATTCATTCTCTAAGGTAGAGGTGTCCTGGGTGATTTCTTCGCCTTTGGCTATAGTACGCAACAATCTACGCATAATCTTGCCAGAACGTGTTTTTGGTAAGTTATCAGCATAACGAATGTCATCTGGCTTGGCGATCGCACCAATTTGATCGCCTACCCAAGCACGCAATTGTTGTGTCAGCTCATCATCAATACCACCTGCTGGACGTTCACCTTTCAATACTACATATGCAAAGACCGCTTCACCTTTAATTTCATGAGGTTTGCCAACAACAGCGGCTTCTGCAACCAATGGGTTGGCAACTAGGGCAGATTCAATCTCCATTGTGCCTAGACGATGGCCAGAGACATTTAATACATCATCAATACGACCCATGATCCAGAAGAATCCTTCTTCATCACGGCGGGCACTATCACCCGCAAGGTAATACTTGCCATCAAACATGGGCCAATAGGTGTCTTTATAGCGTTGATCATCACCCCAAACCGTTTGAATCATTGATGGCCAAGGTTGTCGCATAACAAGATAGCCACCTTGATTCGCTGTAGTAATTTCTTCACCTTGCTCATTAACTACTGCAGCATCAATACCTGGTAAGGCTCGAGTACAAGAACCGGGCTTGGTAATAGTAACTGCTGGGATTGGTGCAATCATATGGGCACCAGTTTCTGTTTGCCACCAGGTATCAACAATAGGACAACGTTGTTTACCAATCACATTGTGATACCACATCCATGCTTCAGGGTTAATTGGTTCACCAACAGTTCCTAATAACCTTAGTTTAGAAAGATCATAGCTATTTGGAATATCGTCACCTTGTTTAATCAGCGCTCTAATCGCTGTCGGTGCGGTATAAAATATTGTTACAGCATGTCGCTCACACATATCCCAGAAGCGACCAGCATCAGGATAGGTTGGTACACCTTCAAATATAACAATAGTGGCACCTGTTGCTAATGGCCCATATGCAACATAGGTATGACCAGTGATCCAACCTACATCGGCCGTACACCAGAATACATCTGAATCTTGAATATCAAATACCCAACGCATAGTAGTGATAGCATTAAGCAAATAACCACCAGTGGAATGTTGAATACCTTTAGGTTTGCCAGTAGAGCCTGAGGTATAGAGTAAAAATAGTGGATGAGTTGCTTCGACCCAAACTGGTTCGCAGTCAGAGCTCTGATTTTGTTCTGCATCTGACCACCAGACATCTCGGCCTGATTGCATTGATATATCATGGCCGGTACGTTTAAATACTATTACAGCCTCAACACTGTCACAGCCACTTTCTAAGGCACTATCAGTTGTTGATTTAAGCTCAATAATTCTACCACCACGATGACCTCCATCGGCAGTAATGACTAGTTTTGCCTGTGTATCTTCAATCCGGTCTTTCAATGATGAAGCAGAAAAACCTCCAAATACTACTGAATGGATAGCACCGATGCGAGCACAAGCTTGCATCGCAATAACTGCTTCAGCAATCATCGGCATATAAATAATGACTCGGTCACCTTTGGTAATGCCTTGTGCTTTCAAAGTATTGGCAAAAATACAAACACGGGCATGTAATTGGCGATAGCTTATGTGTTGGACGTCACCTTGATCACCTTCAAAAATGATAGCTGTTTTATCGGCGTTATCTTTTAACTGACGATCAAGGCAGTTATATGAAACGTTTAATTTGCCATCCGGAAACCAACGGTAGAAAGGTGCATTTGATGAGTCAAGTGTAGTTGTAAATGGTGTTTGCCAGTCCATTTCTGATCGTGCTTGGTCGGCCCAAAATACTTGATTATCATTTTTGGCTTGTTCATACAAAGTATTGAGTTTATCTGCTGACAAAGAAGCTGTTTTGAGAAAGTCAGTACTGGGTGGAAAATGACGATCTTCATGTAAAGTGGATTCAATATTATCTTGAGCCATGAGGCAACACCTTTGGAGAAAATGGTTTTTAAATAGAGTATAACGTGAAACGTACAGTCATAAAAAACCCTCCCAAAATAAAAGATTAAGGGAGGGTTTTTTATTTTATAACGGTTAGAAAAAACCGAGTGGACTAGTACTATAACTGACCAACAAGTTTTTAGTTTGTTGATAATGATCCAGCATCATTTTGTGTGTTTCTCGGCCAATACCTGATTTTTTGTAACCACCAAAGGCAGCGTGAGCAGGATAGAGATGATAACAATTAGTCCAGACTCGACCTGCTTGAATTCCCCGTCCCATACGATAGGCGCGGTTCATATCACGTGTCCATACACCAGAGCCGAGACCAAACTCAGTATCATTAGCAATAGCTAGTGCCTCAGCTTCATCTTTAAATGTGGTAACCGCAACTACCGGACCAAAAATTTCTTCCTGGAAGATCCGCATATTGTTAGTGCCTTTGAGTAGCGTTGGTTCAATGTAATAGCCACTATCAAATTCAGCTCCCACTTGAGCAATGTTACCGCCAATCAAACATTCGGCACCTTCCTGTTTGCCAATATCAATATAACCGAGGATTTGTTCATATTGTTCTTTTGATGCTTGAGCTCCGACCTGAACATCTGTATCAAGCGGATTACCACGAATAATCTTTTTAGAACGATCAATAACGATTGAAATAAATTCATCGTATATGCTTTCTTGTATCAACGCGCGAGATGGACAGGTACAGACTTCACCTTGATTAAAGAATGCCAATACCAGTCCTTCAGCACATTTACTAATGTAATCATCTTCCTGCTGCATAATGTCTTCAAAAAAGATATTAGGAGATTTACCGCCCAATTCAACAGTAGAAGGAATAAGATTGTCAGCGGCACACTTTAATATGTG
>Ga0164315_10003071_pt1 | contig 12899 bp, 8 predicted proteins | sample GuaBasSedimGuay6_FD_113737 | JGI IMG/M metagenome (GOLD analysis project Ga0164315, IMG submission 113737) | Subseafloor sediment microbial communities from Guaymas Basin, Gulf of California, Mexico - Guay6, Core 4569-2, 0-3 cm | ecosystem: Environmental > Aquatic > Marine > Hydrothermal vents >... | reverse complement strand
CATCTGCAGGTGGCTGATGACACGCGTTCGGGTCGGTTCGAGATGAAACACCAGCCGTGTTTGCGAAATACCGAAATCGGGTGGCTGATAGTCCTTTAAATGCTTGCGCAGATGCTTGTCGGTCTTCATTCTGGGGCCCTGAAAAACAGTCGCATAAGTGTACCCTAAGGAGTATCATTCGCGGCATTTTTCAGCCCCCGGAGAATTACCAATGGCCATCGAACGAACTCTTTCGATTATCAAACCCGATGCAGTCGCCAAGAATGTCATCGGCGAAATTTACAACCGCTTCGAAAAAGCGGGATTACGCGTCGTTGCTGCCCGCATGGAGCATCTGAGTGCGGAGAAAGCGGGTGAATTTTACGCCGTGCACAAGGAGCGCCCCTTTTACCAGGACCTGGTTAATTTCATGACCTCGGGCCCGGTGATGATACAGGCCCTCGAAGGCGAAGACGCAATCGCGAAAAATCGTGAAGTCATGGGCGCCACCAACCCGGCCGATGCCGCGCCCGGCACTATCCGCGCGGATTTTGCGCAAACCGTCGACGAAAATGCGGTCCACGGCTCCGACGGCACCGATACCGCGAAAGCGGAAATCGAATTCTTCTTTGGCGCCGATGGAGTTTGCGCGCGCACGCGTTGATCCGCTAGCCCGGCGCTCCGGCTGAGTCGTCGATGTTCGCCGCCCACCATTGCGGCAGGTCGGCAATTGACTCCAGCACGGCAAAAGGCTTTATATCGCCTTGCAGATCGGCCTCGCGAAACTTGCCGGTCTTCACCTGAATCGCGCGAATGCCGCAGCGTTGCGCGGCATCGGTATCGCCCGCTATGTCATCGCCGATCATGAAGACCTCATCCTCGCTGCATTGCAAACACTCCAGCGCCGCCGCAAAAAAAGCGGCCGCTGGCTTGCCGAACACGAGCGCCTCGCAGGCGGCGGCATTCTCGAGTGCGCTGACAAAGGGCGCGACGTCGAGCAGCAATCCATCCGCGCCACGCCAGTAACGCGTCATTCCCAGTGCAATCAACTGCGGCGCAGGGTCCTGCATCAGCAGCCGGAAAGCGCTGTTCAGGGTTTGGTAATCCCAGGACTCGCCAAGGTCGCCGATAACCACCACATCCACCGCCTGCCCCGACTGCGGCGAGACCATCTCCAGCCCGCTGAATTCGCAAGCGGCGCTCTCCGTGACGAAGGCGGCAATCTTGCCAAACCGCTGATGCTCGAGGTACTGCCTGGCGGCAACTATCGGCGTCATCAACTCGTCGAGCTCGGCTGCAAAACCGAAGTGCTCGAATTTTTCCAACAATGCCGCGCGTGAACGCGAGGTTGTATTGGTGATGAACAGGTGTGGGATTTGTTGGCGCCGGATCCATTCCAGTGCCTGTAGCGCACCGTCGATGATGCGATCGCTCTGGTAGATGACACCATCGAGATCGATGAGTAACCCTTTTTTCACAACCTCATTAGTTTTGCATAAGTCCGGCGGCCAATCATCCTCGACCGCCAATTCTCCCGAACTCCCGTTAGCACGGGTCGCGTTTGAGAATACGCCTGCAATCGCGCCGGATCAAGCGACTACCGGCACCGCCACGGGACCTGCCGTTCACCCTGTTCGGAGCCCCGGATTCATGCTAATGTCGATTGCTGTTCGCCACGCATGAGCCGTTCCATCCATGAGAATCGAAGACGACAGTAAACTCGACTACAAGGACGTTCTGATCCGCCCCAAGCGCAGCACGTTGGGCAGCCGCAAGGATGTCGAGCTGGTACGCGAATTCACCTTTCGCAATTTCCAGGCCGACAGCGTTGAGCACTATCGCGGCATCCCGATCATGGCGTCGAACATGGATGGTGTCGGCACCTTCACGATGGCGGATACGCTCGCCGTAATGGGGCTTTTTACCTGCCTGGTGAAGAACTACGATGCCGCCGAACTAATCGATTTTTTTGCACAGGAAAACGCGGCTCGGCGTGAAAACGTCGCCTACTCAACCGGCATCACGGACCAGGATTTCGAAAAATTCAATACGGTGCACAATCAGACCGGGGACAATCTGAAATACGTCTGCGTCGATGTCGCCAACGGCTACTCGGAGCGCTTTTCGAAATTTATCAAACAGTTACGCGATGCCTATCCCAACGTCGTCATTATTGCCGGCAACGTCGTCACCGGTGAAATGACCGAGGAGCTGATTCTGAGCGGCGCCGATATCGTCAAGGTCGGTATCGGTCCAGGCAGCGTCTGCACCACCCGCATCCAGACCGGTGTCGGTTTTCCACAGCTTTCGGCAGTCATCGAATGCGCCGACGCCGCGCATGGTCTCGGCGGACACATCATCGCCGATGGCGGCTGTACCTGTCCGGGCGACCTCGCCAAGGCGTTTGCCGCCGGTGCGGATTTTGTCATGCTTGGTGGCATGCTTGCCGGCCACGACGAGGGCGGCGGGGAAATAGTAACGCGTTACTTCAAGAGCGGTGAAGTCAGGCAAACCGAGCACGGCTACGAAGACATTATCGAAGAGCACAAGTTTGTCAATTTCTACGGCATGAGTTCACGCGCCGCCAACGACAAACACTTCGGCGGTCTCAAGGAATACCGCTCATCCGAGGGTCGTGAAATTCACGTGCCCTATCGCGGTAAGATCGAAAACACGATCCAGGACCTGCTCGGCGGCGTGCGCAGTACCTGCACCTATGCCGGCGCCAAAAAACTGAAATGGCTGAGCAAGTGCACCACCTTCGTCAAGACCGGCCAACAATTCAACTCCGTCTTCGCCGACAAGTAACGCCGCCAGCGTCATCCCCGCGCAAATGGGGAACCTGAAAATCGCCTTCCTAACAACCTTACTTCGACGGCGCGGCCGCCGGGAAATCTTTTGCGGGAACGCCGTGAATACATCCATGTAGGCTTCTGCGCGACGTCCCTGTCGCGCAAATCCCGCAAAAGATTTCCCGGCGCCCACGCCTTTACAGTGTTTCAGTTTTTGGTATCGAGGCCTCGAATTCCCAGCATTGTGATCATGTCAGGGGGTCAGGGTTGGCGGCGCCAGGCGTGGAATTTGGCGACCCATTCGAGCAGGCGCTCGGGGACGTGGGCGCGCTTCCACTCGCCGGCCGCATACTTGTTGGCCTCGGCCAGGGTCGGGTAAATGTGAATAGTGCCGAGAATCTTGTTGAGCCCGAGACCATGACGCATCGCCAGCACGTACTCGGCAATCAGATCGCCGGCGTGTTCACCAACGATCGTCACCCCGAGAATGCGGTCCTTGCCGGGCACGGTCAGCACCTTGACGAATCCATGGGCCTCGCCGTCGGCGATGGCGCGGTCGAGGTCATCGATGTCGTAGCGGGTGACTTCGTAAGCGACGCCCTGCTCCCGGGCATCGCTTTCATTGAGGCCGACACGGGCGATTTCGGGCTCGGTAAAGGTGGCCCAGGGAATCACCGAATAATCCACCTTGAAACGCCTGATAATGCCAAACAGTGAATTTACCGAGGTATACCAGGCCTGGTGCGCGGCGACGTGGGTAAACTGGTAAGGCCCGGTGACATCGCCGCAGGCATAGATCGTCGGCACGTTGGTCTGCAGATATTCGTTGACCTCGATGCTGCCATTGGCGCGCAGGCGCACACCGACTTCCTCGAGACCGAAGCCACTGGTTCCGGGCGCTCGTCCGACCGCGACGATAAGCACATCGAATTCGATTTCTACGCTGCCGGCCTCGCTTTCGGCGACGACAGTGTCACGACCATCGCGTTTGACAAAGCGTTTCGCGGTATGACCGGTTAAAAGCTGTACGCCTTCGGCGGCGAACTTTTCCTGCACCATCTCGGAAACTTCAATATCTTCGCGCAGCAGAATCCTCGGCAGCATTTCGATCTGGGTCACCGCAACACCGAGACGCGCGAACGCCTGGGTAAGCTCGCAGCCGATTGGACCGCCGCCAAGCACAACCATCTTCTGCGGCTTGACACGCATCTCCCAGAGATTATCGGAGGTATAGTAGTCAACCTCGTCGATACCCTCGATCGGGGGAACAAAGGGGCGGCCACCGGTGGCGACGACAATGTTGCGGGTCTTGATCGTGCTGCCGTTGACCTCGACCGTCCAGGGTGAGGTAATGCGCGCCTCGCCCTGCACCACGTCGACGCCGAGGCCGCTGTAACGTTCGACCGAATCGTGTGGCTCGATGTCGTGAATGACTCGCTGGATGCGTTCCATTACCTCGGCGAAATCGAACTCGGCGCTCGCGCTGGCGATACCGTACTCACGGCTACGGGCAACCTGTGACAGCAACTTCGCCGAACGCAGCAACGCCTTGGACGGCACGCAACCGTAGTTGAGACAATCCCCGCCCATACGGTGCTTTTCGATCAGGGTTACCCTGGCCTTGACCGCCGCGGCGATATAGGCGGTAACCAGCCCGGCCGAACCGGCGCCGATCACCACCAGGTTAGTGTCGAATTCCGCCGGTTTTTCATATCCCTTCAGTGCCTTGCGCGCGGCGATCATCGCGATCATCTTGCGTCCGACGAAGGGCAACATGGCCAGCAACAGGAAAGAAACCAGTATGCCCGTGCTGAAAATACCGCTGGCCGATTCGATTTGCGCGAGTTGCGTGCCGGCATTGACGAAAACCACGGTGCCGGCCAGCATGCCCAGTTGGCTAACCCAGAAGAACGTCCACAGGCGCAGGGTGGTCAGTCCCATCACCAGGTTGATCACGAAAAACGGAAAGGCGGGTACGAGGCGCAGCGCGAACAGGTAAAACGGGCCATCCTTGTCAATGCCAGCGTTTATCGCCCTGAGCGATCCGCCAAATCGGGACTGCACCGTGTCGCGGAAAAGATATCGTGAAACCAGGAAGGCGATGGAAGCGCCGATGGTGCTGGCAAAGGAGACCAGCACCAAGGCCGTGGGCAATCCGAATATGGCGCCGGCGACCAGCGTCAATACCGCCGCACCGGGCAACGACGCGCCCGTGACCAGCACGTATAGAACGAAAAACCCAACCAGCGTGGCGACGCGATTGTCGACATAGTGGAGCTCGATCGCCTGTTGCTGGGATTTGACGTACTCGAGCGTCAGGTACTGTTCCAGGCCGAAGACGAAGAACAGCAGAACGAGGGCGAGCAACGACAGCAACAGTATTATTTTTTTCTTCATGACCGGAATTCCGATAGGGTTGCTCGCATAAGACGTTGTCCCAGGTGATAAGTTCAGTCGGCGCAGCGGGCCTCGGCCCATTGCAGGAACTCGGTCTCCGGACCCTCGAATATGATTTCGGGTTTTTTGTTGTTGATCTGATAAAGGTACATTGGATCGTAATACTGTTCGAGCAATATTTGAATGCCCGGGTAAAACCCGGTCACGTCACCGTCCCTGAAAAACAGCTGCAGAGCCTGCTCGAAGCAACGCCGTACCTGCCGGTAGCGATCTCCGCCGAGGCGTTTTTGAATACGCAGCAGGTTATCCAGCACGTAACCGCTGAACTCGCTTTCGGCCATTTCGCCATACAGGCGCTGGTAATTCGGCCAACTGTGCAGGATGTAGTCCTCGCCGATAAACCTGACCCGGGTCTCGGTATCGACCGTCAAGATGGCGCGCGGCGACGCCAGCAAGGCCGCAAAGAGGTATTCAGGCATGTTGATACGACCGATAAGTCGACCTTCGTCCTCGACGAACAGGTCGCGTCCGGGAAAGCGCTCACAATGTTTCAGGTACTGGATCGAAACCTGATTTTCCCAGTCGATGATAGCCGGTTGCTGATCCAGCGCATCACGCCCGAAGGCGGAGCCGCGATGATTGGCGAGACCTTCGAAATCGATGTGATGGCGAATTTTCTTCAACACCCGTGTCTTGCCGACCCCGGTAAGGCCAGAAACCGCAACCAGCGGCACCGTGCGCGCGCGCAGTTCCAGTTCATCGATGAGGAAACGCCGCATGGCCTTGTAGCCGCCTTCCACCAGCGGATAGTCGACATCGGCCTGGCGCAACCATTGCTGGGTCGTACGCGAACGCAAGCCCCCACGAAAACAGTAAAGCATTCCCTCCGGATTGGCCTCACAGAACGCCTGCCAGGACTGCAGCCGTTGATCCCGTATCTCGGGGGTGGCCAGTTCGAGCCCGAGTCGAATCGCTTCATCCTGACCGGCATGTTTGTAGCGCTTACCGATCATCTCGCGCTGCTCATCGTCCAGCAGCGGAATATTGGTCGCGTTCGGAAATGCGCCCTTCTCGAACTCAACCGGCGCGCGCACGTCCAGCAGGGGTGTATCCCGCAGGAACAGGCTGCGATAGTCATTGCTATTTTCGCGTGTCATGCGCTATGCGGTCCGATGTCTTATTTCCCAGCAAAGATGAATCTTCTGGTTTCGCCTGAAATCCTCGGCGATGGTCGAGTGGGTGATATCCCGCACCGCCCAGCTTTCGCCGATCTCCGGCGCCAGCTTGAAACCACGCCGATTGGTCGAAAACAGCAACAGCCCTTCGGGCTGCAGCAAATCCATCGCGCGGCCAATCAGGCTGACGTGATCGCGCTGGATATCGAGCGTTTGCTGCATCTTGCTCGAATTGGAAAACGACGGAGGGTCGAGGAATATCAGGTCGAATTCCCGATGCAGTGAAAACCGCTGCGGGTGATTCAGCAATTCGACGATGTCGGCACGGATAAACTGGTAGCGATCGTCGTCATCGAGTTGATTCAACAGGTGGTTTTCGCGCGCCCACTTGAGATAGTTCGTCGACATGTCGATATTGACAACCCGGTCCGCACCGCCTAATCCCGCGAGCACGCCGACCGCCGCGGTGTAGCAAAACAGGTTGAGTATTCGCTTGCCGCCGGCCTGCCGGTAAACCATGTCCCGGATAATGCGGTGATCGAGGAACAGCCCCGAATCGAGATAATCACTCAGGTTGATCAGCAACGAAGCCGCGCCCTCGCGCACCTGGAAAAACTCGCCCTGGTTATCCTGTTTCTGATACTGCCCGGCGCCGCGTTGGCGGCTGCGCGTCTTGCAGAACAAACGATCGTCGCTAATGGAAAAGACTTGCTTGACCACGGCCATCGCAAGCTTGATTCGATGTTCGGCCGTGGCCGCATCTATCGTCGCCGGCGCCTGGTACTCCTGCAGGTGATACCACTCCAGCCCGGGCGCGACCTCGCTTTGATATCGATCGAGCGAAAATGAAAATTCGGGCAGATCGGCGTCATAAACCCGGTAGCAACTGATGTCATTGCGTTTCGCCCAACGTTGCAGGTGCCTGGAATTTTTGACGAGTCGATTGCGCAACGGCACGGCAGCGGCTTCGTCAACCGGCGGCGGCGCCGTTTCGGTCGCCACGAAATCTTCCTCGGCGGCACTGGCATAGATTGCAAACAGGCATTCCAGCGGTCCGTTGCGGACATCCTTGCGGCTTAGTCGTTGCATTTTCAAACGATGCAGCAAATCGGGATTGGCCGAGATGATCGCAAGCCGCGCCGGGGCGAGGCGGCGTACCGAGGCACCAAGCTCGGAGTAGAGTTCGGCGAGCCCCTGCTCGGACTGCAATCGCAGTCCGTAGGGCGGGTTACAGATTACCAGGGTCTCGTCCGTCGCGGCCGCCAGCCCGAGTTCACCAACCTGTTGGTGGGAGAATTCAATCAGATGCTCGACCCCGGCACGGTGTGCATTGGCGCTGGCTACTTCGAGCGCGTTGGTGTCGTAATCACTGGCGTAAATTTCAACCTGCGGCTGCGCAATAATCGCATCCCTCGCCTGCTCGATGCAGGCCTGCCAGCGTTGCGCATCGTGCATCTGCCAGCGCTTGAATCCGAAATACTCGCGTTCAAGCCCGGGCGCGATATTGGCCGCCATCATTGCGGCCTCGATGACAAAAGTACCCGAGCCGCACATCGGGTCGAGCAGGCGCCGGGGCGCGCCGCTTTCGCTATTCCAGCCCGCCTGCACCAACAGCGCCGCCGCCAGGTGTTCCTTCAGCGGCGCCCCGGTATGCTGCAGGCGATAACCACGGCGATGCAGGCTCTCACCCGACAGGTCGAGACTGATGGCCGCCTGGTTGTGATGGATGTTGACGTGAACCTGGATATCGGGTTGTGTCTTCTCCACCGTAGGGCGGCTACCGCAACGTTCGCGAAATTGATCGACGATCGCATCCTTGATCCGCAGCGCTACGAAGTGGCTATGGTCGAGCTTCGAACGCGACAGCGTGGCCGACACCGCGATACTGTTTTCCGCCTCCAGGTGCAATCCCCAGTCGATTGCATAAATTGCCTTGTACAGCTGCGCCTCATCTTCGACCGGGGCTCGAGCCAGTTCACAGAAAACACGGTTGGCAAGCCTCGAATGCAGGCATAGCCGGTAAACTGCATCTATGCCAGCGCTGACCTCAACGCCACCATATTTCTTTTCCAGCACGGCATCGGTCGCACCCAGGATAGCGCGTACTTCGTGGAACAGGAGCGTCTCGAAGCCCTTATGGCCGGTAACGAATAATTTGAGTGTTTGCATCGATTCCTGGGTTGATACTACCGTTGGCAGGTGATATTACGCCTTCTGTCGGAAAATGGTTGAAAAACGATTTATATGAAAATAGTCGCAGGATTTGCCGTCAGGTTTGACCTAAAATTATATATTCTAACTCGTCTGAACACCCGCACCGAATGACCAATTCAAGGCAACAGCAAAATTCTGATTCCATATCCGGTCAGGATGTCTTTACGGAAGTTGCCAATATCAGCAAGAAGCTGATCGGTGAACGGCTGGTGCGCATGATCGAAAGCGCCGGCGATTACCAGGGCTGGACCCTGGCCGATGAAGACGCAGCGCAGCTGGTCAAACTGATCAAACATAAACAGCGCATCATAAGCTCGTCGTTTGCATTCCAGCTGAAACGGCATTTCACCGAATTCAAATCTGAATTTAATTCTAAAAATAGCACAGCGGAAGCGGACGGCGACAAGGCCAAAATCGACGAGATGGAAAGCATTGCGACTCGCTATGATGAAGCCTTCAAGGATTTCGATCGCAGCATCCTGAAACGCCTGCAGGCCTGTATCAAGCGGTCGCGCGCGCGCATTTACGACAACCCGCTGCAGGTAAAACGGATGTGCGAGTCGTTTGCTTATGCGATCGACAGCCTCAATCTCGAAACCCACCACAGGCTCGCACTCTTCCAGCTATTCGCCGATCGTTTCATCGAGTCGCTCGGCCCGTTTTATCGTCAGATCGACCTGCTGCTGCTCGAGCATGGCATGCTGCCCGACATTCCACCGGCGCGTATCCATTTACGCAGCCTCGAAGGCCTCAGCGAGTCTGCGCCGCCGCAGGGGCTTAAATTGAGTCAAACCGCCAGCAAGCTCATCCTGGTGCAGCGTTTCAAGGAAAAAGCCAGACTATCCGCCAGCACCTACAAGAATTACTTTCCCGAGCTTAAAGGCGCGCTTGCGGGCTGCGGCCTGAACGACTATGACGAGCAAATCGATCAGCTCAACCTGATCTTCAAGTTGATTTTCGAAGACGAGGATCTGCCCTCGCCGGTCAAACAGCAACTGGCGCGACTGCAGATTTACGTCTTCATCACGGCAATCCAGGAAGATGGTTTTCTGCGCCGCTCCAGCAACCCGGCGCGACGCCTGCTGGATGGCATCATCGTCAGTGAAGTCGAGATCGCGCGCCGCGCCAATGCGGAATTTTCAGGCGTTCGCTATATTCGTGAACATATCGACGGCATGGCCAGCCGCGAATTCATCACCGTCGACAGCTATTCTCAAATGCTCGATGGCTACCAGACTTTCGTCAAGCAAAACGAACTCGGCATTCGCCGCCAACGAAAGCTGGAGGCGACCCGCAAGGTACTACCACTGGTCAAGGAACGGCTTTCCGACATTACCCAGCCGCTGCGCATGCTGAAGATACCGCTAATCCTGTTTGAAAAAGTCTGGTTGCCGCTGCTGGTGCAGATTGCGCTGCAGCAGGGCATGGACTCCGATGCCTGGCACAAGACGATCGCGATGGTACAAAAGCAGGTGTGGTCGCTGATCCCGAAAGAGAGCCCCGAGGAACAGGCGGAACTGATCGAGGTATTGCCGGTTATTGCGCATTCGATGCACCGCGCGATGCGCAGCCTCAAGCTGGCCGAGTCACTACAACAGTCGCTGCGCGATTACCTCAAGCTCGAGCAACAGAATGTGGCCGAGCAATCCACGCGCAACATCATCAAGAAGAAACGCAAAACCCGTTCGCTGTCGGCGCAGTCCTTCGACAGCGGGGAAGACAGCACGGAATTTGATGAAATGATGCAAACCGGCACGTTTCAGCTGCCGCCCGACATGCTCGAAGCCTTCAAAACGAGCAAGCCCGAAAAGACCCCCAGGGTTAACCAGGTGGGCGCGCTACGCGTCGGTGACTGGATTTACTTCAAGCAGGCAAAGGAGAAGACCCTGGGCAAGCTCGCCTGGAAATCGGAAGAATCGACGCTGTTCATTTTTGTCGACCGCGACGGCAAACGTATTTGCGAAATCGACGCCGGCGAGCTGGCGCAACAGTTCGAATCGGGTGAAGTATCGCTGTCGGGTTCTGACTCGACCGATGCCGTAAAATCCCGCTTCAGCTTTATGAAGTCCCTGTAATCCCTTCCAACTGCGGATAGCTCTCAGGAAGGGTTCTCGCGGAGGCGCTGAGGTGCAGAGCCCGCGGAGGAAGGAAGGGGCTGTCGAAAGCTGAAAAAGATACGCAAGCACCCACGCCGCACATCCTCTGCGCGCCCTGCCCCTCAGCGCCTCTGCGAGAACCTTTTTTAAGGCGCCCGCGCACCTGGTACTAAACGCCGAGCAGCAGGCGCGTCGGATCTTCCAGCACATTCTTGATTGTCACCAGGAACTGAACCGCATCCTTGCCGTCGACTATGCGGTGATCGTAGGTCATCGCCAGGTACATCATCGGGCGCACCACGATTTCACCATCGATGACAACCGCGCGTTGCTGGATCGAATGCATGCCCAGAATCGCGGATTGCGGCGGATTCAAAATCGGCGTCGATAGCATGGAGCCGAATATCCCGCCATTGGTGATGCTGAAAGTACCCCCGGTCAATTCCTCGATGCCCAGTTTTCCATCACGTGCGCGCAGGCCCAGGTCCCTGATCGATTTTTCGATCTCGGCATAACTCAGCTGATCCGCATCGCGCAGAATCGGCACCACCAGGCCACGCTCGGAGCTGACCGCGATGCCGATGTCGAAGTAGTCATGGTAGACGATATCATCGCCATCGATGGATGCGTTGACCGCGGGAAAACGTTTCAACGCCTCGACCGCGGCGCTGGTGAAAAAAGACATCATGCCGAGCTTGACCCCGTGCGCCTTTTCGAAGGCGTCGCGGTAGGCCGCGCGCGCATCCATCATCGGCTTGAGGTTGACTTCGTTGAAGGTCGTCAGCAGCGCCGCCGTGTTCTGCGCCTGCTTGAGGCGCTCGGCAATACGCGAGCGCAGGCGGCTCATCGGTACACGACGATCGTTGCGACCGGCCAGTGGAATCGGCGCGGCGCTCGGGGTTGGCGCAGGCGCTGGCGCGGCAGCCGCTGCGGGCGCGGCGGCGGGCGCGGCTTGCTGCTGCAGGTGTCGTTCCACGTCCGCTTTCAAAATCGCGCCCTTCTTGCCAGTGCCGGTGACATCGTCGGCGCTGAGATCATTTTCATTGAGTAATTTACGCACCGCGGGACTGGCCTTGCCGGCGGCAGCGCTATCTTCGCCAGACGCCGCCGATTCAGCGGCCGCGACCGCGGTTTCGGTATTGATAACACCGAGGACATCACCGTCTTTTACCGTGTCGCCTGTGGCATAGGCAATCGATTCGATGACGCCGGCCTTGTTGGCGACAATCTCAAGCACAACCTTGTCGGTTTCAAGATCGACGATGTTTTCATCGACCGCGACACTGTCCCCCACCTGTTTGTACCAGTCACCCAGGGTTCCCTCGCTAACGGATTCAGGTAATTGGGGTACCTTGATTTCAACCTGCATTGTCTGCTCCAGTGATTTTGCCAGTGATTTCGATCATATATCGAGTTATTCGAGCCTGTCCGAGTACTCGGCTTCAAACGCATTTTTGACCAGCTCTGCTTCCTGTTGAACGTGTAGCGCCATGTAGCCGGCCGCGGGCGATGCCGCCGAGGGGCGACCCGCGTATTGTACCTGTATTGACGTAAAGATTTCATTCAGGCGGCTCTTGAATTCGCGGAACATGCCCTGGTTACGGGGCTCGTCCTGGCACCAGACCACGTTTTCGAGTGCCGGGTAGCGCGTGTGAATCTCGTTCAAATCCTGCTTCGGGAACGGGTATAGCTGTTCGACCCGGACGATCGCGGTGCTGTGGTCATAACGCTCGGCGCGCGACTCATACAGCTTGTAGTAAATTTTTCCGCTGCACAGGATCAGGCGCTTGACCGCGGCATCGTCGATGTCGTCGACTTCCGCAATCACCTTTTTGAACTCGCCTTCGCTATAGTCGGCGAGCGACGATACCGCGCGCTCATGGCGCAACAGGCTCTTCGGGGTCATGATGATCAACGGCTTTCGGAAACGACACACCATCTGGCTGCGCAGCAAATGAAATATCTGCGCCGGCAGAGTTGGCTGCGCGACCCGCATATTGTGCTGGGCGCAAAGTTCCAGGTAACGCTCGATGCGCGCCGAGGAGTGTTCGGGGCCCTGGCCCTCGTAGCCGTGCGGCAACATCATGACGAGACCGCTGAGCCGGCCCCATTTCATCTCGCCCGAGCTGATAAACTGATCGATGACGACCTGGGCGCCGTTGGCGAAGTCGCCAAACTGGGCTTCCCAGATGACCAGCGTTTTCGGGTCGGTCGACGAGTAGCCATATTCGAAGCCCAGCACCGCT
>Ga0164315_10003070_pt1 | contig 12900 bp, 9 predicted proteins | sample GuaBasSedimGuay6_FD_113737 | JGI IMG/M metagenome (GOLD analysis project Ga0164315, IMG submission 113737) | Subseafloor sediment microbial communities from Guaymas Basin, Gulf of California, Mexico - Guay6, Core 4569-2, 0-3 cm | ecosystem: Environmental > Aquatic > Marine > Hydrothermal vents >... | reverse complement strand
TCGAACCAGGGGTTGCGGCGCAGCCACAGGTTATTTCTCGGGCTGGGGTGTGGCAGCGGAATCGCCTGTGGCCAATAGCTTCTCCACGACTTCACCAGGTCGGTCACAGTAGCACCCGCCTCACTGAAGTGGTAGGCCTGCGCATACCGCCCAATCACCAATGTAACCTCCAGTTGATGCAACTCTGCAAGTAGTCGCTTGCGCCAGGCCGGTGCACACTCAGGTCGCGGCGGCAGGTCTCCCGACCTCCCGGTGCCCGGGAAACAGAAACCCATAGGAATGATCGCGACCCTCTCCGGGTCGTAGAACACTTCGCGCGTCACACCCATCCACTCGCGTAAACGATTGCCGCTGGCGTCATCGAACGGTACACCTGACTCATGCACCTTTCTGCCCGGCGCCTGCCCCGCGATCAAAATCCTTGCTTTGGGATGCAACTGAAGAACAGGCCGGGCACCGAGTGGTAAATGTGCCTCGCAGATCGTGCAGGCTCGAACCTCCGCTAGCAAGGCCGAAAACGAACTCATGGCAAACTACCTCTACCAAGCGGCCAAATACAACCCGGGCGATGCTGGTTTGGCTTGTCATCACTCAAGGTCGGCAGACTCCAGCCCTATTATCAACTTCCAGTTGTCGTCTATTTCAGGAAACGGTTCATAGAAGTTATGCAGTAATCTACGCCATTCCTGGTACTGCTCCGATTTCCTGAATCCCACGGTATGGTCTTCGAGGCTACGCCAGTTCACGAGAAGCAAATACCGGTCAGATTTTTCGATACACTTTTCAGTTGGTGTGAAACATAGCCAGGCATATTTGCAATGATTCGTTGCGCCTCACCAAAAACCATCTCAAATTCACAGCCCAGGGGACCGGGCTTCACATCCAGAACCGCAACTTCCAATATCATGGCACTCTCCTATAACGCAGAGCTAAGCGGTGGCTTACAGAGCCAGACACCCAGCGCCCAGGGGGCGCGTACTGTGACAATACTATTAAGACCTGCCCCTCGCACTATGCTAATATGTGCACACTTTCGCAACGGGTCCCGCCCTCTATGGCTCCTACCCTCTATGCAAGGGAAATAAATGTTGAAACTCGAGAATAGTCCTTCAATGGGACTGGCGGGTGCGTTTGCATCGGTGGCATTGCTGATATTCTCTGGCACAATCCTGGCGGCCGGTTCAATAGGCCCGGTGGAACCGATTTTTTCCCGCTATGCACAAACCTATCACGTCCCGACCCTGGACCTGAGGATTGAATATTTTCATGACAAACCGATGGAAGAGATGGACGATTTCGATGGTTACACCGTCACCCTGGACTTCACCTACCCTATTGACGACGTTTCACAAATTGAGTTGTTACTGCCGCTGTACACCGACGGCGAGGGCGATTATAACAAGCCCGGGAATGCGTTTGACGGGCGCTCGCTGGATGTCGATGGCTATGGCGGCATCCGGGATTTTGCGTCCCTCATTTATGAACGCCGACTGTCATGGCTGGAAAGTCAATCAGATATCAACATAGCCTGGCTGGCGGGTGCCGGCAAACGCCTGGATACCCTGGATGCAAAAGACAACGGAGAACTGGTAGACAAATTTAACCACAAAGGTAAAAACTTCCAGGTGGGCTTGAAGATGGACACCAACATCCGCAGTGGCGCGATGACCTTAATCGGTAACCTGCGTTACGTGGTGTTCAGGGATACGGACGATATTAATCTCACCGGTGATGACATCGACTTTGAAGTACTCTACGCAACCGGGGCAATCATGTTCAACAAGTACGGCCGCATGACACCGGTGCTGGAATTATTACTTGAAGAGGACTTCGAGGATTACACCTCTTTCAGCCTGTCACCCGGAATGATCTATACCATGTCCGACGGCCTGGATATCAAGCTCGGTGCACCCTTTCGCCTTACCAGTGATGGTCAGAAATATGCGGGCGAACTTGAGCTGTCGTACCGTTTCTAGAACACCTCTTCGAATCACAACTTCTCTGGCGGGACATTTTCTCAGTCCGGTTCGGTAAACACACTTTGTTGATCCGGCTGGATCCTGCTTGACAATATATCAAGCAGTGGGGGCTCAATGCTGCGATTGGCCGATATTATTCGAACGGAGTCGGACGCACTGTCTGATCCGTTGATGGCGGCAGAATGGGCAGGGCAAATGAAGGTTGATCGCCGGTCAGTGTCTTAAGGAAGGACACGACCATGGCATTTTCTTCATCTGTAAACGTGCGCCCCAACTGCAGTCTGCCCATGATATCCACGGCTTCGGCCAGCGTGTCGGACGCGCCATCGTGAAAATACGGATAGGTCAGTTCAACATTGCGCAGGGTCGGCACTTTGAACTTGAAGCGGTCAACATCTTTACCGGTAACACCGGCCAGGCCTTCTGCCTTGTTTTCGGTCTGGTAAGGCTTGACGATGCCCATTTTCTGAAATGAGGTACCGCCAACAGCCGGGCCGTTGTGACAGACGACACAGCCGCTGCTCTTGAACAGTTCATATCCGGCCAGTTCCTGCTCGGTGATGACAGGCTCACCCATCAACCACCGGTCAAAACGTGAATTGGGAGTGACCAGGGTCTTTTCAAATTCTGCAATAGCAAGTGTCACTTTGTCGATGTCGATTTCACCTGTACCAAAAACCTGGTTGAATTCAATTCGGTATTGGGGAATGGACGCGAGGACATCGATCGCCAGCGCATGAGTGGATGCCATTTCACCCGGGTTGGCAATCGGACCACCGGCCTGTTCCTGCAAGTCAGCAGCGCGGCCGTCCCAGAACTGGGCTACGTTCATGCTGGAGTTCAGAACGGTGGGCGCATTGATCGGACCCTGCTGCCAGTTATGGCCGATCGAGGTCTTGAGGTTATCGGAACCGCCCATGCTCATGTTGTGGCAGGAGTTGCAGGAGATAAAGCCGGACTTCGATAGCCTGGGATCAAAAAACAGTTTCTTTCCCAGTTCCACCTGGGCCAGATTGATGTCCTGCACCAGGGCGATGGGCTGAATAGGTTCCTGGGCCAGCGCCAATCCGGCGGAAAGCAGGGCCGTAGCAACGGCCGATAAAGCGATCAGTGATTTTAGTGGCATGGCTGACTCCTTTAATGAAAATCCTGTATATCAATAGAGACTAACACAACGTTATTCAGGAGTCTGGTGGTTGATCTCTGTCACATAAGCGGTGATCGAAACACGATGACAGGTTCATCATGGTACGGACCACGACCTGGCCGTTGATGACGACGGGACGCTCAATCGCCTTGTTGACGCCGATAATGGCCACTTCGGGTTGATTGATCACAGGCGTGGTCACGATGCCACCGATATTTGTAAAGATGCAGGGAAAACACCGAATACTGCTGGAACGAGTGCTGACGGTACTCTATCTGGGGATTCGGGCGCTTAATCTTATTTGAATAACATCGGGGTGTAGGGTAGGATTATGTGCACGTGTGTGTTGTCATAAGGATGAAAGAAATGAAAAAATTACAAGTACGAAAGCTCGCCGGTGTTGTTGTTCTGGCCGCATTACCTTCTCTGGGCTTCGCTGCAGCGCCGGGTGGTCCTGACTGTGGTTGGGGTAATATGTTATTTAAAGGTAATTCTGGGCTCGGTTCCCACCTCGGTGCCAGTTCGACCAATGGCACTACCGGCAATGCTACTTTCGGCATGAGTAGTGGCACCAATGGTTGTGCTGTCGATGGTACTCTCACCTATGGTGGGGTTAGCCTATTGGCTCAGGTGATGGATGAATTCTCCGAAGATGTTGCGCAAGGCGAAGGCGATGCTCTCGATGCTATTGCCTTGACTCTGGGTATCGAAGTGCAGGATAGAGCTGATTTTGCCCGTCTCACCCACGATAACTTCGCCACGCTGTTTCCAAGTGAAAATGTCACCGCTCAGGAGGTAATGACCTCTATTCATCAATTGATGAAAAACGACGCACAACTCTCTAAATACGCAGCTTAAGCAACGTTCAAATACCCTGTACCGCCAGCGGTACAGGGTATTTTTTTGCCAGTCTTTTACCAGGTCAAGTTTTAAAGCCTCTTGATGTAGACCTGTGCATGCCTGCATCATTTGATGTGACAGGCACAAGCTTAATTTGGAATAGTCGATGAAAGCTCTTCATGTGCTGCTACTTGTCGTGCTCAATATTTGCTGCAGCTTGAAGGTCTACGCCGCGACAGCTGGGGATTATGTCAACGCACTGCAAGTCCAGGCTGCAGAGCAGGCCCTGTGGTTCGACAGAGAGTGGCTCAATCTATTGCACTACAAACCCTTTAAGTTGACACCCTTGCATTCTCATCCGAGAAGTTATTCAAGCTTTGTTGATGACCAGCGGTTTTTTCTTGCCGAAGGTAATGAGTCCGGGCCGCGGGCTGAATTGCTCGCGACATTGACAGGATTGTTTAGTAGTGGCCAGGGCGACAACCATCCCCAATGCCGCTTTCCCGCGCGACTTGAATGGCTCAGCGAGCAGCTCAATATTGATCCAAGTCGGTTACCTGCGGTCGACTGTCCCCTTTACCGGGAGTGGCGGACAATGATCAATGCAGGTAGTGTGGTGCTGATTTTTCCGGCCCACCACCTCAATAGCCCCTCCTCTATGTTTGGCCATACCTTGCTCAGGCTCGACCCCAGCTCTGAGCAAGAGCATTCCGATTGGCTTGCCTATAGCGTCAACTTTGGTGCCAATGTCAGCGCGGGTGATAACTCATTGTTGTATGCCTACAAAGGGCTGACCGGTGGCTATCCGGGGCAGTTTATTGTCGAATCCTATTTCAAAAAAATTCAAGAATACAATCGTGTGGAAAATCGCGATATTTGGGAATATCCCCTAAATTTAACTGAGCGGGAAACTAGACGCCTCGCCGCCCACCTGTGGGAATTGAAGGATATTAATTTTGACTATTTTTTCTTTACCGAGAATTGCTCTTATCGCCTGCTTGAGTTACTGGAAGTGGCGCGTCCCGGCATAGAATTGACCGATGATTTTGGGCTCACCGCAATTCCCATTGATACGGTGCGTAGTATTGAGCGAGCAGGCTTGATTAGCGAATACCAGTATCGCCCCTCTATTGCCAGCCAGCTACGCTCGCAATTGGCGACATTGCCAAGTAACTTGCACCCCTTAATCAGTGAACTTGCCGCGAGCGATGGGGTGATACAGCAGCAAGATTTTTTAGCATTGTCAGAAGACTTACAATACAGCTTGCTACAGGCAGCCTACAATATCGTGCGCTACCAACAGGCAAAAAAGGGAAGGGACCTGATGTCCGCAAAGCAAAGCCTGGTATTGCTTACTGCTTTGAGCAAGTATCCCCCGCGTCCACGACAGGAAGTAGCCACACCGGTGCCACCGGAAAAAGGTCATCAAAGTAAACGTCTGACCCTGAGCCTAGGCCGGGAAAAAAATAGCAATTACGGTGAGCTGGGTTTTCGCATGGCCTATCATAGCTTACTTGACAATGCCTATGGGTTTTTAGACGGAGCGCAAATTAATATGGGATCTGTTGCTCTGCGCCAATACGACGATGATTCACTAAAACTGGAGCGCCTGGATATTGCCGATATTTTTTCCCTAACACCCCGTGACCTTGCTTTTAATAGTTTGTCGTGGCGGGTTTACGGCGGCCTGGAACGAGTTAATACGGAGGGAGAGCGCCCCCTATCCGCCCATATCAGTGGCGGCGGGGGCTACTCCTATGGTTATAAGGGCAGTACGGTTTACGCCTTGCTCGATGCGAGGATTGAACACAATCGGGAATTTAATAAAACACTGGAATTAGCACTGGGCGCAGAGCTGGGCTGGTTATATCAAAGCCCATTGGGTGCTGGCTCAATTAAAGCCTCGACCCTTGAATTTACCGGTAACGAGCAGAGACTTGATTTTGTGCTTGAGCAAGATATTGTTTTATCCGTTAATCATTCCCTGCGTATTAAAGCACTGCGGCGTTGGTACGACAATTACACGGGAAGTGAGTTTTCGTTGAGTTACCATTATTTTTTTAGATGATGTTTTTCGTACTATGGTTTAGGTATGCAAAAAAGCAGCTCAAAATATAGCCTGGTGTTGGTCCTTTTATTTTTGGCAGCTTTGAGTGCCTGCTCTGGATTTTTCTTTTTCCCCAGTCGAGATATTGTACAAACACCCGACCAAATCGGCTTGGATTATAAAAATATACAACTCAGCACCGCCGATAGTGCAGACTTGCATGCCTGGTTTTTACCCGTCAAGGGTGAGCCCAAGGCGAGTATTTTATTTTTGCACGGCAATGCAGAAAATATAAGCACCCATATTAATAATGTGTATTGGCTACCCGCAATGGGTTATCAGGTATTGCTGCTTGACTATCGTGGCTATGGTAATTCCAGTGGTAGTCCATCCCTGCCTGCTGTGTTTATGGATATCGATGCCGGGATGAGCTGGCTTACCGAGGCCTCTGAGGCCTCAGGCCAGGGTTTATATATTCTGGGTCAAAGTATGGGTGCCAGCCTAATGCTTCATGCTGCTAGTCACTATACCGGCAACGCCCGTCTGTGTGGCTTGATCAGCGATGCTGCATTTACCCGCTACGGAGATATCGTTCAGCACACGACCAGCCAATCCTGGGTGACCTGGCCGCTACAATACCCACTGTCCTTGGTCGTGGGGCGAGCCTACGACCCCATCGACGCCATGGCCAGGCTCTATAAATTGCCCATTTTATTTTTTCATAGTACTGATGACCCGATTATTCCCTTCGCCTATATGGATGAATTAATTGCTATGCATCCGGGGCCCAGTCAGCGGGTTGCTACCAGCGGTCCACACACGGCGACATTTAATCAAGGACAAAACCGAGAAATTTTATTGGGGTTTCTTGCTCGTTACTCTAGCTTAGGCACTTGCAACCCGGCTCGCTAAGGGTACTTATGCCACCGCTCTGGGGCCAGTTCCATTTCTATCATGCAAGGATAGCCAAACGGCGGCACATCCCTGACCTGTCGACGGACATACCGGTTGACCGTTCCCTTGTGCGTTAAACCTGTCATTGGCGCGGGAGCGGACCTTCCTTCAGGCGCCGGTGCGGGTGATGGCGTCGCGCAGAGCCGACTCGATAGTGGATGTCGTTTGGATCGCTCCCATATCAAAACCGGTAACTCTCATCTTTTCAAGCGATGTGTCAGATCAGGTCGGAACTACTACAACTTAAAATTACTCAACTATCTACCACCTGCTTCAACTATTACTACTTTACCTTCTTCATTAAAGCCAACGGTGTAAACCTCATCGGTTCCCAATTCCCATATTAGATAATTAGTAGCACCGCTTTCCCCCGCTCGCCTATAAGCTTCCTCAAATTCTTTTTTTTGGCCCAGATAGAATTCTGACGAGCGATTATTCGGTGTCCCTAACAGGGAAACAACCATAGATTCCGGCATACCTGGCTCTATCTCTTCGTAGCGGTCTTTAAAATCCTGATTTTCAGTAGATGTAATGAACCAGTCAGTCGCAAAGGTCATGCCGAAAAGAATAACTGCAAACAGAGCCAGCATCTTCACCGTGAAGATTTTGCCTGATTTCGTATCCCTGGACATAGGAGCCACCTAACGCTTGCCGCAACGGCGCCGGAACCGCGCAGCGGTTTTGGTGTCCGGCCCCGTAGGGGCCCATTGCCGATTCTTGTTATGTGTGAACACTCTACCGACCCCTAACATTGAGTTTACTAGCCACCAAACGCTCCAGTTCTGCGAACAAAGACAGCTTCAAGGATGCACGTTTCTGCTGCATCTCCTTTTTGCTGTAGCTCCCCGGCGGAACCAAACCTTCGACCCTGGTTCCAGTAGGTTCATGCGTTAGAAATACAGTGGTACTGGTTGTTTTGAGCTTTCTCTCAAACTGGCCGGACTTCCCACTACTTGAACCGTACATGCCATAAGATACCTCATTTTAGATCTAAGCACCATTGACGATATTCACACTATACAAAAACTGCTCGGGCACGAAAATGTAACCACCACTGAAATCTATACCCACGTACTGAATCGTGGCGCTATGGGCGTCATTAGTCCGGTAGACAATTGAACCGCAGACTTGATCGGCGTATTTGACAAACTCAATAATACTGTATATTTATACAGTATATGTTAAACTACGCCGAACTCCGCTGCCTCAGCTGCTACAGCTTCCTGCGCGGCGCCTCCCACCCCCACGAAATGGTGGAGCGGGCGGCGCAGCTGGGTTATGCGGCGCTGGCCATTACCGACGAGTGCTCCCTGGCCGGCGTGGTAAAGGCTCATGTAGCAGCCAAAGAGTTGGGCATCCAGCTGATCATCGGCAGCGAGTTCACCCTGGAAGAAGGCATCAAGCTGGTGGCGCTGGCGCCATCGCGAGCCGCCTACAGCGAACTGTCCGGCCTGATCAGCATGGCCCGGCGACGCAGCCCCAAGGGGGAGTACCGGGCCAGTCTGCGGGATGTCATCTTTCACCTCAAGCGCTGCCTGCTGATCTGGCTGCCGGACAGCGACAGCGAGAACGTTCGCGCCTACGGTCTGCAACTGCGGCGGCTGTGCAAAAACAGGGTGTGGCTGGGAGTCAGCCATTTGCTCGGCAACGACGAAGTGCAGCGTTACGGTGCGCTGCTCCAGCTGGCGAATGAGCTGGACATACCCATGCTGGCCTGTGGCGATGTGCGTATGCACTGCGCCACCCGCAAACCCCTGCACGATGTATTTACCGCCCTCAGGCACAATACCAGCATCGACCAGTTGGGCCGCAAGCGCCTGGCCAACAGCCAGCAACACCTGCGCTCGCTGGAAAAGTTACAACAACTCTACCCTCCCGCCCTGCTGGAGGAAACACTGCGTATTGCCAGCGCCTGCCACTTCAGCCTGGACGAGCTGCGCTACGAGTACCCCCAGGAGGTCGTACCCAGGGGCTACGTCGCCAGCAGCTACCTGCGTGAGTTGGTAGCGCGGGGATCTGCCGTGCGCTGGCCACAGGGCATACCCACAGATATCCAGCAGCGTATCGACAAGGAGCTGACACTGATCGAGGAACTGGAATACGAGTACTACTTTCTCACCGTATACGACATCGTGCGCTTCGCCAGGGAACGCGACATCCTGTGCCAGGGCCGCGGCTCGGCAGCCAACTCGGTGGTGTGCTACTGCCTGTTTATCACCGAGGTATCACCCGAGCAGATCTCCCTGCTGTTCGAGCGCTTTATCTCCAAAGAGCGGGACGAGCCACCGGATATCGACGTGGACTTCGAACATGAACGGCGCGAAGAGGTCATCCAGTACATCTACCGCAAGTACAGTCGCAAGCGCGCCGCCCTGGCCGCCACCGTCGTCACCTATCGCTCCCGCAGCGCGGTGCGTGATGTGGGCAGGGCGCTGGGGCTGGATCCGGTGTTTGTGGACGACCTGGCCAAATCTCTGGCCTGGTGGGACCGCACGGCGGATCTTGCCAAGCGCTTCGAGGAACAGGGTGTGGCCGGGCACAGCCGGCAGGCGGAACTGTTTTATACCCTGGTGCAGGAAATCCTCGGCTTCCCCCGTCACCTGTCGCAGCACGTGGGGGGCTTTGTCATTACCCGCAGCCCCATCTCCACACTGGTGCCGGTAGAGAACGCCAGCATGGCGGAGCGCACCATCATCCAGTGGGACAAAGAAGATATCGAGGCACTGGGCCTGTTGAAAGTGGACATCCTGGCCCTGGGCATGCTGTCCGCTATTCGTAAAAGCCTGCAACTGGTGCACCGCTACTGTCCCGCCATCAAAACCATCAGTGACATCCCCAGGGAAGACCACGCCACCTACCAGATGCTGCAGGTCGCCGACACCATTGGTGTCTTCCAGATTGAGTCACGCGCCCAGATGTCCATGCTGCCACGGCTCAAGCCCGAGTGCTTCTACGACCTGGTGATCGAGATCGCCATCGTGCGCCCCGGCCCTATCCAGGGAGACATGGTGCACCCTTACCTGCGGCGCAAGCAGGGACTGGAACAGGTCACCTACCCCAGTGACGCCATCAGGTCTGTGCTGGAGCGGACTCTGGGTGTGCCCATTTTTCAGGAGCAGGTTATTCGCCTGGCCATGGTGGCGGCCGGTTTCAGCGGTGGCGAGGCGGACCAGTTGCGCCGCGCCATCACCAACTGGGGCAAGAACAGCAAACTGCTCAGCTTCGAGAAAAAACTCACCCAGGGTATGATAGCGCGCGGCTACGACGAGGGTTTCGCGCGGCGCCTGTTCGAGCAGATCAAGGGCTTTGGCGGCTATGGCTTCCCGGAATCCCACTCCGCCAGTTTCGCACTACTGGCCTATGTCTCCGCCTGGCTCAAGTGTCACCACCCGGCGGCGTTTTTTGCCGGTCTGCTGAACAGCCAGCCCATGGGGTTTTACAGCCCCTCCCAGTTAATCCAGGACGCACGCCGCCACGAGGTCACCGTGCTGCCCATAGACGTCAACCAGAGCGACTGGGATCATCAACTACTGGACAGTCGCTCGGTACTGCAAGGCCAACCACCGCTGCGCCTGGGCCTGCGCCTGGTGAAAGGCTTGAGCAGAGAGGGCGCGCAGCGTGTCATAGAAGCGCGGCGACAGTCCCCCTTCCGGCAGATCAGCAATTTGCGCCAACGGGCCCGCCTGGGCCGGCGTGACATGGAGGCTCTGGCGGATGCCGATGCCCTGGCCTCTTTGAGCGGCCACCGCCACCAGTCCCAGTGGCAGATCATGGCACTGGAGCAGCCCAAACCCCTGTTGCAGGACGAACAATGCCAGCCATCGGGCTATTTCGATGACGCTGTGCAGTTGCCGGCGCCAACGATAGCGGAGGAAGTACTATCGGACTACCGCGCCACCGGCTTCACTCTGCGCGCTCATCCCATGAGTTTACTGCGCGAGCGCTACCCCTTTAACCGCTGCAAACGTCATGCGGACCTGAAGGAACTGGGCAACAACCGCTTCGTGCGCATCGCCGGGCTGGTCACCTGCCGGCAGCGACCCGGCAGCGCCTCTGGCGTGTTGTTTCTCACTCTGGAGGATGAAACGGGGAACAGTAATATCGTCGTATGGCAACGCACCCAGCAACAGTTTCGCCGGGTCCTGATGACAGCGCAGCTGTTACTGGTTAAAGGCACTGTGGAGACCAAAGACGATGTCACCCATATCATCGCCGGAACACTGTACAATTACACCCACGAGTTGCAAGCCCTACAGGTAAAATCCCGGAATTTTCATTAATTTCCCCTGCGTATTTAATGCGTCAGATCAACATAACATGCGAAAACTTGTGTACAATTGCGCCGAAAATAAAAGGAGCCAATGGTGCGCAGTAGTAGTAGTTTTTCACAGCCAGTGCTGGCCTGGGTGGCATGTTCCGCCTTGGGCTGCGGCGCAATGCCGGCAGCAGCCAATCCCGCCCCCCGGGCCGACATGCTCGAAGATATCGTGATTACCGCCAGTCGCGGTAAACAACGGGTCTTCGACAGCGCGGCGACCCTGAGCGTGATTACCGAACAGGAACTGGACCGGGCCGTAGTGCCCTCACTGGCGGAGATGCTGCGGGATGTGCCAGGCGTACAGATAAGCGATTCCGGACAACCTGGCATGAGCCGCATTCGTATTCGGGGCGAGGAATCCCGCCGCACCGCCATTCTCATCAACAGTCAGGAAGTGACAGATCACCATGAAATTGGCACCCCGCTGTCCGTGCACCCAGCGATGGTTGAGCGAATCGAGGTCGTGCGCGGTTCCGGTGCGGTCCTGTACGGCTCTCGCGCCCTGAGCGGGGTGGTGAACTTTCTCACCCGCAAGGGCGGCACTGAGCCACTGCAGGCAACCGTCTCCGGCGGTTACGACAGCGCCACCGAGGGTTACAACGGGTTCACCAGCCTCTTTGGCAACGTGCAGGGCTTTGAGTATCGCCTGGCCTGGGCAAAAAGTGATTACGATGATCGCTCCACACCCGAAGGCTCCATGGACAACACCTCCTACGACAACGAAAGCCAGTATCTCTTTGCCGGCAAGAGTTTCGGCGACCACCGGCTGGAATACACTTACGAGGATTACCAATCCAGCAGTCACACCTATGTGGAAGAGGAAGTCAAAAGCACCTTCCCACTGACAGATTTTTATATCGAGGTACCAAAGCGGGACCGCGACAAGCACGGCCTGTTCTACAACTGGGCCATAGACAACAGCTGGCTGCAAAGCCTCGAAGCGAATGCCTACCACCAGCAAAGTGACCGGCATTTTTATACGCAAGTCGAAACCGTCTGGTACCTGCGTGATACCAACAGCAAGAGTGACCTCACTACCGATGGCGCACTGCTGCAACTGAATTTCCAACCACTGGGCAATCACCAGCTACTGGCAGGCATACAATACCTGGATGACGAAACAGACCAGACCAGGCATGTGGACACCTTTTCCTGGACACCCACGACACCCAGCGGCATTGAGGTGATTCAGGACAAGGCCAGCATCGAGACCTGGGCCGGCTATGTACTGGATCAGTGGCAGATCAATGACCAACTGACAATGACTGCCGGATTGCGCCAATACTTCGTGGATGGCGACCTCAAATACACTGACCGGCCAGGCCTGTCCCAACGCAACCTGGACGACGATAACGAATTGATTGGCACAGCGGGGCTGGTCTGGGATTACAGCGATGACATCCGGCTGCGGGCCAATGTGTCCCAGGGTTATGTCTATCCTTCGCTGCTGCAGTTGGCCACGGGCGCATACGCCGGCTCCAGCTTCGTCCACCCCGACCCCAACCTGGACCCCGAGACATCCATCAACTATGAGATGGGTATGCGCCTGCAGAAAAATAACCTGGTACTCGATGCCACCGCGTTTTACACGGAGTCCAAGGACTATATTCACCAC
>Ga0164315_10003069_pt1 | contig 12900 bp, 3 predicted proteins | sample GuaBasSedimGuay6_FD_113737 | JGI IMG/M metagenome (GOLD analysis project Ga0164315, IMG submission 113737) | Subseafloor sediment microbial communities from Guaymas Basin, Gulf of California, Mexico - Guay6, Core 4569-2, 0-3 cm | ecosystem: Environmental > Aquatic > Marine > Hydrothermal vents >... | reverse complement strand
GGTGGAACATTCAGCTCAAACGGAAGTGGTATAACAGGTTCAACTTTTAATCCTATTGCCGCTGGAGCGGGTACATCTGAGGTTTATTATAGTTATTCTGATGCTAATGGATGTTCTAATATAGATACACAATCAGTTATAGTGAATGATGCTCCAATTGCCAATGCTGGCATAGGTGTGACAATCGTAGAATTTAATGATACAATTCTATATGGTTCGGCAACTGGTGGAGGTAATTATACTTATAATTGGGCTCCTGTTTCAATGTTGGTGAACCCTAATATATTAACACCAAATGAGACTACAGTAGTATTAAGTTCTACTCAAATTTATACCTTGACCGTAATTGATACTATCACCTCTTGTCAGAGTTCTGATAATATGCAGGTTACTGTAACGGGAGGTACGTTGACAGTGAATGTTACAGCTGATAATGCTACAATTTGTAATGGTGATACCGTACAGTTAGATGCTGTTGTTTCTGGTGGATCAGGTAATTATACTTATACATGGTCATCAACGCCATTGGGTTTCTCATCAAGCATTTCGAATCCACAGGTAACTCCTGTGTTAACAACTGTTTATAGTGTAGTAGTGAATGATGGTAACAGTTCAGTAAATTCATCAGTTACAATCACTGTAAACCCAACTCCGCTAGTATCCTTCAGTGGATTGCAAACATCTTATTGCGAGAATTCAATTCCAGATACTTTAGCTGGAATTCCTATAGGAGGTTTGTTTAGTGGTTCTGGTATTGCAGCAAATATATTTGATCCTGCAGTGGCAGGCGCAGGAACGCATATGATTTCATATGATTATACTTCCACAAATGGTTGTTCTGCAACTTCAACTCAAAGCACATCAGTTTATGGTGTGCCCGTTGCCAATGCAGGCGTAGATCAAATTATTCAATTAAACTCGACAACTACTTTGAATGGTAGTGCTACTGGTGGAAATGGTACTTATGCGTATTCATGGACTCCAGCTTTATCATTGACCAATGCAAATATTCAAAGTCCTACCACCATATCGATGACAGTGACTACCTTATTTACACTACAAGTTTCAGATGTAAATAATTGTATGAGTACTGATGATGTGAAGGTAACAGTTAAGGGTGGATTATTAACAGTAAATCCATTGGCTACGCCAGATACCATATGTGCAGGTGATCCTGTTCAATTGAATGCTTTGGCTAGTGGTGGAACTGGTAATTATATTTATGCTTGGGTTTCTAATCCTTCAGGATTTATTAATCTGACTGCAAACCCAGTGGCTTATCCAACGGTAACTACTACCTATACAATTAATGTAAATGATGGAGATACTACAGTTAGTAATACAGTCACTGTAGTTGTGGGAGCAATTCCAACAGTTAGCATTTCTAATACTCAATCTTTATATTGTGAAAATGGACTAGTGGATACTTTAGCAGGACTTCCAAGCGGAGGAACTTTCTTCGGTACAGGAATGATTAACAATCAGTTTAATCCAATTATGGCTGGTATAGGAACTCATCAAGTGGTTTATAAATACACTTCTGCTTTGGGTTGTTCCAATGCAGATACTGTTAATCTAAACGTAGTAGCAGCTCCATTGGCAAATGCAGGTACCGATATAGTGGTAGCTTGTGGAAGTGCAGGTGGAACAATAGGTAGCACTGCAGTTAGTGGACTATCTTACTCTTGGAACCCTACATTCGGTTTAGTGGATCCAGCTGCTTCGCAAACCAATGCGAACCCAAGTATGAGTACTCTTTATACAGTTACAGTTATCGATCCAATTTCAACTTGTTCAAATACTGATGACATTCAAGTGGATGTTACTGGCGGACCAGTTGCAATGGTGAGTAATGATACTATTATTTGTGCTGGCGAATCGGTTACGATTTCGGCTTCTGGTGGAACAGGATACATTTGGAATAATGGTTATACCACTCAATCTTTTGTAATTACTCCAACTCAAACTACAGTTTATACTGTAATTGTTTCTGACACTTCGGCTTGTACAGCTACTGACTCAGTTACGGTTACTGTAAATAAGCCTGATGTTTTCCTTGGACCTAATTTAGTTGTTGTAGATACAACAAATGTAATTCTTGATGCTGGATATGGATATATCGATTATCAATGGTCAACAGGTGACCTTACCCAATCAATTATTATTACACCTTATATTAATGCTCAGTTGGGAATTAATACATATTCTGTAATAGTAACTGATGTTTATGGTTGTCAAGCTGCCGATACAATTAGTATAGATTACGTTCTTTCGGTTGCTGAGGCTTCAAAAGAGGTTTCCTTTGGAATTTATCCAAATCCAACAAAAGGTAAATTTAATATTGTGATTGAGGGAACCATTCACCAAAACTTTAGTCTTGACATCATGAATCTCGAAGGTAGAATTGTGAAACACCAAGAGATTTTTGTAAATCAGGCAACATATAGTCAACAAATTGATTTGTCAACATTCTCCAAAGGAGTATATATGGTTCGCTTGATGAATGAGGGCTTAATTATTACAAAGAAACTTATTGTTCAATAAGAACTAAGTTATCATAATATAAAGGGCTCTGTTATATTATAATGGAGTCCTTTTTAGTGTACGCTAATTGGTTTTTACAGATAGAGAAATAATAACGCATCAATTATTTAATGTGATTTAAATAAAAAAATCATAAAATAATTTTGCCAAATGCGTGATATTTCTTATGTTTGTGGGCTTAAATGTGTATGAAACAAATAGAAATTTAATTATTAACTAAATTAATTACTTATGAAAACAAATTTTACGCGGAGGATAAGCCGTATTTCGAGAGCATTTTTATTTGCTTTTGGATTGGTTGGTCTATCTTTAGCGTCAAATGCTCAGACATTACTTACTGAGAATTTCGACGCGACAACAATTGGAGGTACATCTTGTACTTCAGTTTGCGCTGGTCCTACAGGTTGGACAAATACTGCTGCAGCCACTAATGGTACTTGGTGGGGTGCTCATTCTGGAGGAACATCTTCTTCATCAACGGGCCCAACTGGCGATCATACTTCTGGTACTGGTAGATATATGTACACTGAGACCTCAGGTTGTTATGGTAAAGCTGCCTTTTTGGTTACCCCATCAATGAACTTCACATCATACACTGGTATGGTATTGGAGTTTTGGTATCATATGTATGGTGCTGCTATGGGAACTATGTATGTAGATGTATCTACAGATAATGGAACTACATGGTCAACAACTCCAGCATGGACAATGTCTGGTGATCAAGGTAACTTATGGAAATTAGCTTCAGTTAATCTTGCGGCATATACTGGAACTGGAATGGGTACTGTAAAAGTAAGATTTAGATCTTTTACTGGTACTTCTTTTACATCTGATATGTCTATTGATGATGTTACTATTTATGCACCTGCTGCACAAGCTTATGTATCGTCTACAACTACACAGGCAAATACTCAGCCAGTTGCACCAGGAGACGCTAATCAAGTAATTATTGGTGTTGAAGTTGTAACAACAGGTTTACTAACGCCATTTAATGTTACACAATTAAACTTTAATACAACAGGAACTACTGCTATTGCAGATATTTCTAATGCAAAGGTTTATTATACCGGAACAAGCCCAAATTTTGCTACAACTAATCAGTTCGGTACAACACTTGCAGTTCCAACTGCTACTTTTAATGTAGCAGGAACACAATCATTAGGACAAGGAACAAATTATTTCTGGTTAACTTATGATATTGCTTCAACTGCATTACCAAGTCATGTTGTTGATGCACAATGTACGCAACTTACTATCTCTGGTACGGTGGGAAATAAAACACCTACAGTAACTAGTCCTGCAGGATCTCGTACGATAATGTTGCAAAAAGTTATTGGTACAGGAACATTAAATAATTATTTGCCAATAAATAATTATTATGGATATACATATTCTCAGTCAATCTATACTCCAGCACAAATAGGTGCAACGAAAGTAATTGACACTTTGTATTACTATTTTCAGGGCCCAGGATGGTCAACTGGTGATAATGTGCAATTATATATGGGACATACTAGCAAAACTGCTTTTACTTCAACAAGTGATTGGATTGCAGTATCTAGTCTAACACAGGTTTATAATGCTACAGCTATGGCACCATCAAATAATCAAGGATGGTATAAGTTTGTGTTATCTACTCCGTTTATGTATAATGGCGTTGATAACCTTGTTATTGCAGCAGATGAAAACACTCCTGGATATCATTCAAGTTCGGATTTCTTCCACACTTCCTCGGCTTCTGCTGGGACAAGTCTTCGTTACTATAGTGATGGTACAAATCCGAATCCAGTTAGTCCTCCAGCAGGAACTTTACTTGGGTTTTTTCCAAACATTAAGATACAATTTACTAACCCTGCGCCGATGGCATATGACACCATAATTGTTGAGCAAAACAATACTGCGCTTGCTGTTAAAGGACAGGAAAATGATATTATTTCTGTAAATGTGAAAACAACTGGAGGATTAACTCCATTTAATGTTACAAATCTTTACTTTAACACAACCGGTACTACTACTCTAGGTGATATTGATTCAGCGAAAGTATATTATACAGGAAGTAGCAATACGTTTGCACCAACAAATCATTTTGGAACGATTACCACAATTGGAGCGAATTTAGTTTTCACAGGTTCTCAAACAATAGCAAACGGCTCGAATTATTTCTGGTTAACTTATTATGTTGATGGTATTGCTGTTGATGGTAATTTTATTGATGCAGGATGTGATTCTGTAGTAGTTAATTCAATTGTGAGGACCCCTGTTATTTCTAATCCAACTGGAAATAGAAAAATTGCTGGTCCATATAATGGAGTATATACATTAGGTAATGATTCAACGGATGATTTTAGCAGTTTTGCTAATGCTAGTTTTATGTTAGATCTACTTGGTGTTTCTGGTCAGGTAACTATTTTAGTTGATTCAGGAACTTATAATGAGCAAGTTACAATAGAAAGTATCCCGGGAGCAAGTGCTACCAATACAATTACCTTTAAAGGTTCAGGAAATAGTACTATTTTCTATGAATCAACAAATTCAGGTGAGAGAGCTGTTGTTACTTTTGATGGAGCTAAGCATGTTATACTTGATAGTTTGAATATTATTTCAGGACCTGCTGCAACTTATGGCTGGGGAATTCACCTATGGCATGCATCAGATTCTAATACTGTTAAAAACTGTCTTATTAAACTTAATAATGTAGGTAATTCAAGTAACTTTAATGCTATTGTTGCAACAAATAGTAAAACATCTTATTCTACAAATGGAAATAATGCAAACTACCTTACTCTTGACAATAATGTTATTAGTGGTGGATATTATGGAGTTTGTCTTAGAGGTTTAAATAATACTACTGGTCTTGCTTCAGGAAATAAGATTATAAATAATACTGTTAAGGATTATACATATTATGGATTGTACATTTATTATCAGGATGCACCTGAAATTTCGGGTAATGAAATAACAGGAATTTCTACTGCATATTATCATATATATTTATACTACTGTGACAATGATATGAAAGTTACTAATAATACAATTGACTTCCAATATGGTTATGGTATGTATGCTTATTATTGTGATGGTACTACTTCTGCAAGAGGTTTAATTGCTAATAATATGATTTCACAGCATACACGAAACAGTACTGCTTATGGTATGCGTATTAATTATAGTGCGAATATGGATATTGTCAATAACTCGGTAAATATAGATGTTGGAAATACTTCAGGATATGCATTTTATTACTACAATACTTCTGCAACTCAGAATGCTACTCAATTTACTAATAACAACTTTGTAAATAGTGGTGCTGGTTATGCTGCATATATCTACAATAATCTTTATCTTGCGTCTGCTGATTACAATAACTATTATAGAGCAAGTGCAGGTAATTTACTTTATTGGGGAGGTTATAGAGCAGATTTAGCTGCTTTAAAAACTGCTTATCCTTTAAACAACGTAAATTCTGTATCAATGGATCCATCATATTTTGGAGTTAGTGATTTACACACGCTTTCAATTCCATTTAATAATCTTGGAACTCCATTGACATATGTAACTACTGATATTGATGGAGAAACACGTAGTTTAACTACTCCAGATATTGGAGCAGATGAATATACTCCGCCAGCTAATGATTTGGCTGTTGTTGAGTGGTTAACTCCACTAACGGGTATGAATGTTAATGCAGCTGCAACAGTTTCTGTAAGGATTACAAACTATGGTACAGCATCTCAAACAAATCCTACTGTTAAGTATTCGATTGATGGTGGTGCAACAACTGTAACAGGAACTTATTCTGGTACCATTCTTTCTCAAGCTACAGATACTTTTACATTTACTACTACCGCTAACTTTGGTACATTTGGTAACTATAATTGTTTAGCATATACTGATATAGCAACTGAGCAGAATAGATTAAATGATACAGTTTTCTATGATGTTTATGCTTGTACTCCTTTGACAGGTAGTTATACTATTGGCTTAGGTACAAGTAGTACTTTTAATAGTTTTGGAGAGGCTGTTCAAGCTTTGACTGCTTGTGGTATTACTGGCCCAGTTGTTATTACTGTTGATACAGGTATATTTAATGAGCAAGTGAATATTACTAATATTCCTGGTACATCACCTACAAATACGGTAACTTTTATAGGTACTTCTGGAAATACAACTATTTTCTTTGAATCTACAAATAGTAGTGAAAGAGCAGTAGTTACATTAGATGGTGTTAAGAATTTAACTCTTGATGGTTTAAATATTGTCTCTGGTCCTGCTGCAACCTATGGTTGGGGAGTACACCTATGGCATTCTGCTGATTCTAATACAATCCAGAATTGTCATATAGAGCTTAACAATCCAACTAATTCAAGTAATTTTAATGCTATTCTTGCAACAAATAGCAAGACTAGTTATTCCACAAATGGTGCAAATGCAAATTATCTTACATTAGATAATAATACTATCAAAGGTGGTTATTATGGTATTGGACTTAGAGGTTTGAATAATTCTAGTGGTTTAGCTGTTGGTAATAAGATAATCAATAATACAATATATGATTATACTTATTATGGTATGTATATATACTATCAAAATGCTCCAGAAATTGATGGAAACAGTTTGACAGGTATTCCTACTGCTTATTATCATATGTATTTTTACTATTGTGATAATGATTTGAAAGTTACTAATAATAAAATTGACTTTCAATATGGATATGGTATGTATTTCTATTATTGTGATGGAACTACTTCTTCAAGAGGTTTAGTTGCTAATAATATGATTTCACAACATACACGAAACAGTACTGTTTATGGTATGCGTGTTAATTATAGTGCGAATATGGATATTGTATATAACTCAATAAATGTAGATGTTGGAAATACTTCAGGATATGCATTTTATTACTACAATACTTCTACAGCTCAGAATGCTACTCAATTTACAAATAACAACTTTGTAAATAGTGGTGCTGGTTATGCTGCATATATCTACAATAATGCTTATCTTGCGTCTGCTGATTACAATAATTATTATAGAGCAAGTGCAGGTAATTTACTTTATTGGGGAGGTTACAGAACAAATTTAGCTGCTTTACAAACTGCTTATCCTTTAAACAACATAAACTCAGTATCAATGGATCCTGATTATTTGAGTAATACTGACTTACATACATACAGTATTCCTTTTAATAATCTTGGAACTCCATTAACATATGTAACTGATGATATTGATGGAGAAACACGTAGTCTAACTACTCCTAATATTGGAGCTGACGAATATACTCCACCAGCAAATAACCTTGGTGTTGTTGATATTGTAGGAAACTTTGATACATGGTGTGGTAGTGCTGATTCATTATTTGTTGTTGTTAAGAACTTCGGTACTGCAACTCAAACTAGTGTGCCTGTAAGCTTTGTTGGAACATCTCCTTCAGGTGCTGTTTCAATGTCAGGAACAATTACATCAATTGCTTCATTGCAATTAGATACTGTTTATATGGGTATCTTGGCAGCAACTGCTCCAGGTATGTATATAGCTGATGCTTATGCTACTTTGGCTACTGATACTTTACCTAATAATGATACAATGTCTGTTACAGGTGAGGTTTATGCTCCTGATGCAATTGGTTATGTTCAAACATTTGATAGCTTGAACGCAATGCATTGGGATATGGACGGAAATGGTTCATTTAATTGGAAGCACCATACAAGTGGAGCTGTTTATGCTGATTTCTGGAATGTAAGTTCAGGTGCATGTGAGATGATTTCTCCAGCTGTAAATATTCCAGCAAATGATGCTGCTTATTTAGGTTTCAAATATGCTTATTACAATGGTTATACTTATGATGATACTTTGGAAGTATATGCTAAAGCTTGTGGTGACGCAAACTGGACGTTGATCTGGGCTAAAGGTAGTTCTGATTTAGAAACTACTGGCGGTGGAGCTACTTCACCTGGTAACTATGTTGATGTTAGTGCACAGATTCCTGCATTTATGCAAGGATCGAATGTACGTATTATGTTCCGTGGTTTAACTGACTGGGGTCCTAATTTGTATATTGATGGTATGACTATAATGAATGCTCCTGTTGTAGCAATTGGTCCTGATACGGCTCTTTGTATTGGAGATTCTATTACACTTGATGCCGGATCTTTCTATAGTGCCGATTACCTTTGGACAAGAGGTTTGGATACTGTAGCTACTACTCAAACATATACTGCTACTACAGCAGGATCTTATGTTGCTAAGGTAACTCAGTTTGGTGTTTCGGGTATGGATGCAATTAATATTGTATTTAATGCAAGTGCAGCAGCTAGCTTTACTGGCTTAAATGCTACATATTGTGATGATGAAATGGCTTCAATGTTGATGCCAACTCCTGCTGGTGGAATGTTTACTGGTAATGGAATTACAAGTAATATGTTTGATCCTGCAACTTCAGGTTTAGGTAATCATGTAATTACTTATACATTTACTTCTCCTGCAGGTTGTATTAGTATTGGTACTGATACTACTGATGTATTTGAAGCAGTAGTTGTTAATTTGATGGATACTGATATTTGTGAAGGTGATAGCGTAATGCTCGCAGCAGGTAGCCCAACTCCAGCAGTTGCAGACCTAATCTTCTCCATGTATATTGAAGGTTCAAGTAACAATAAAGCCATTGAGGTTTATAATGCTACTATGGATACCTTGAATTTAGATAATTATTCAATTATGACTAATTATAATGGTAACCCATGGTCAGGTCAATATCGTTTCCCTGCAGGTTATATGTTATCTCCAGGTGATGTATTTGTTATTGGAAATGCTGCTGCAGATTCAATAATCTTATCAGTAACTGATGATACTCTAGCTTATAACCAAGGTGGATATATTGTTGGATTTAATGGTGATGATGTTCGCGCATTATACAAGCATAATTCAGCAATCGACAGTATGATGATTGATATTATTGGTCGTTACGACTTGGTTGATCCAGGTTCAGGATGGGATGTTGCAGGTGTTACTAATGCAACTAAAGATCATTCTCTTGTACGTAAGTCAACAATCGTAGGTGGAAACACTGATTGGGACGATCTTGCTGGAACTGATTCAGTAAGTTCTGAGTATATCGTTTATCCTAAGAATACATTCACTTACTTAGGATCACATTCTGCTACTGCACCTCCTGTAATTCCTTATACTTACTTATGGAGCACAGGTGATACTACTGCAAGTATTACAGTTATGCCTACCACTACTACTACTTATTCGGTAACTGTAGATAATGGAAACTGTCAAACTACTGATTCAGCAGTTGTAACTGTAAATGCAATTCCTATGGTTAATTTAGGAAATGATACTACTATTAAGTGGACTTACGGTGTTGTAAATCTTGACGCTGGTAATCCTAATGCTTCATCATGGGATTGGAGTACTGGTGATACTTATCAGACAGTAACATTCACAAATGCTAACTTAAGCTATAGTGCACCTAACGTGATTTCTGTTCTTGTAACAGAGAATGGTTGTTCAGCTTCTGATACAATTGTGATTACTGCTGATAATGATGTTTCTATCGAAGGAGCAATTGCAAATATGAATGTAGAAGTTTATCCTAACCCAACAAAAGGTCAATTTAATATGACAATTGCTGGTTATAAAGGTAATGTTCAGATGCATATTGTAGATATCGCAGGACAAATAGTATATTCTGAGAAGATTAATGTTACTGCCAATTATGTTGGTAAGTTTGATATGACTAAGCTTTCAAGTGGAGTTTATTATATCAAGTTAACTTCTAATAATGCTGTTAAAGTTCAACGATTGATTATTCAAAAGTAAAACTTAGTTAATAATTCTTTTGAAGGGCATCCGTCAGCTGACGGATGCCCTTTTTTTATGTGCTCTAATTTAGAAAGGCTTTTTGTTAAATTTTTATATCTTTGTGGGGTATAGTGTTAAACTAATTTATTTTGAATAGTATAGTTTTATCTTATTTACCATGGATGCTTGTAGTCCTTAGTGTGACTGTTGGTGCATTTGTATTTCTTCGGCAAAGGAAATTAATTGGCCGTTTTCAAAATGTTTATGGTAAATCTCAGGATATCAAAAAACGATATACTCAACTGGTACATTTATTACCACAAACAGTTATTGAGTTAGATAAGGATGGGATTATTAGTTTCCTTAACGAGGCAGGGAAAACGTTCTTTGAGATTGAAACCTATGATTTAAAGAAAGGAATTAATATTCATGATTTAATTATTAAGGACCATCGTGATCGTTTTCATGAAGATTATCTTTATCTGCTTGAAGGTGGTCTTAATAAAGGACAAGAATATTTGATAAGATCCCTAAAAGGAAAACAGTATTCAATTACGATTTATTTTAGCGCTATATACAATGATGGTGCATTAAGTGGAATACGTGGGATTATTATTGATATTAGTCGAAGCAAAAAGTTGGAGCGAGAAGCTCTAAGTGCTGTTATGGATACTGAGGAGCGTGAGCGAAAGCGATTTTCTGAGGATCTACATGATGGACTAGGCCCACTTCTGTCAACTATCAAATTGTATATTAATCAACTGAATTCAGAGAATAAATTGGATTCAGATGCTGTTGAATTGCTCAAGTTTACCAATGACTTAATAGACGAATCAATTAGTACAACAAGAAACATTGCTAATAATATTTTGCCTGGTTCGATTATCGACAACGGATTATGGTCAGCAGTTTTATCATTTTGCCAAAAAATAGAACAAACAGGGACGATGAAGTTTAATTTGGTAAATAGCTTCAAACCAAGAATAAGAAAAAATGTAGAAAGTAACTTGTATAGAATAATTATTGAACTGATAAACAATACAATTAAACATGCAAAAGCAAATATTATTAACATAAGTATTGACTTGGTAGATGATGAACTCCGCTTTACTTATTCCGATAATGGAATTGGGTTAAGTAGTGAAATAAGCAATGGTATGGGAATGATAAATATAAAGAATCGATCGGCGGCATTAAATGGGCAGTATCATATTTTTAATTCAGGTGGAATGCGATTTGAGTTAAATTTACCCATGCTTGAGATTATTGAAAAAGGAGGAGACTAAAGATGGACGATATAACTAAAGTTATTGTAGTAGATGATCATGAATTATTTCGAAGAGGAGTAGTTATGGTTATTAATAAGATGGATAACACAAAGGTAATAGGAGAGGCATCCAATGGTAAAGAGTTTTTGCATATGCTAAACTCGGCTAAACCTGATATTGTATTTATGGATATACGAATGCCCGAAATGAATGGTATAGATGCTACAACTGAGGCTATAGTGCGTTATCCTGAAATGAAGATTATTGCACTTTCCATGTTTGGAGAGGAAGAATATCTCCAGAAAATGATAAATGCTGGTGCGGTTGGTTTTCTACTCAAGAATAGTAGTATTGAGGAGATTGAAAGGGGCATAATATCCGTTAAGGCTGGTAAAAATTGCTATTCTAACGAATTATTAGGATACTTTACTAATAAGTATATCAGTAAAGAAGCTGATGACACTTCCAATATTAAATTGACTAGGCGAGAGCTAGAGGTTCTTGGTTTGGTCGCTCAGGGGCTCAGTAATCAGGAGATTGCGGATAAGTTATTTATTAGTAAGCGTACCGTTGATGGTCATAAAGCAAATTTAATCCAAAAGACAGGCTCAAAAAATATTGTGGATTTGCTGATTTATTCTGTTCGAAAAGGAATCATTGAAATATAAAAAGAGGTAAATTACCTGAATTTTCAGGAGTTTTTCTAATATATTATCTTTGGTGTTATTATATAATTGTAGGTTGAAAGAAAGAAACTTTGCTAAAATTTATTGATATGAATAAAAGATTTACACTTCAATTCGGTCTAATCGCGTTATTTATGCTTATAAGCATATGGGGCTATTCCATTAATATTAACGTTGGTGGTACTATAAGTAGTAATGTAACCTGGAATGCTGATACTGTGAAAGTAGATAGTAATGTGACAGTTAACAATGGTGCTACACTCACGATTACCGCAGGCACCTATGTTCAGTTTCAAGGTCATTATAGTCTAATAGTTCAAGGTCGCCTATTGTCTCAGGGGACTAAAGATGATATTATTGAGTATTCAGCTTTGAACACAACTTCGGGCTGGGGTGGAATACGTTTTCATTATACACCCACAACAAATGATACTTCAAAAATTGAGTATTGCCGATTGAGTTATGGTAAAGCAAATATAGGTAGTACCTACGACAAAATGGGAGGTGCCATCTATGTAAATGGATTTTCAAAAGTAATTATTATTAATAATTACATCAGTAATAATTATGCAAGTTATTATGGGGGTGGAATTGCT
>Ga0164315_10003068_pt1 | contig 12902 bp, 8 predicted proteins | sample GuaBasSedimGuay6_FD_113737 | JGI IMG/M metagenome (GOLD analysis project Ga0164315, IMG submission 113737) | Subseafloor sediment microbial communities from Guaymas Basin, Gulf of California, Mexico - Guay6, Core 4569-2, 0-3 cm | ecosystem: Environmental > Aquatic > Marine > Hydrothermal vents >... | reverse complement strand
GATTTTCCAACAAGATCATCAATCAATACACCAATATAAGATTCACTCCGTTCCAGAGTAAATTCATTACGTTTTTGAATTTTTAGTGCGGCATTAATTCCAGCAACTAAACCCTGTGCAGCAGCCTCTTCATATCCAGAAGTTCCATTTATTTGACCAGCAAAGTAAAGACCACTTATTTTTTTCGTTTCTAAAGTTAAATCGACTTGGTATGGAGGAAAATAGTCGTACTCAACGGCATAAGCTGGACGAATCATTTTCACATTTTCCAACCCCTTAATTAAATGAAGTGCTTCAAGTTGGATCTCGGCAGTTAGTGAGGACGAAAACCCATTTAGATAAATTTCGTTAGAATTCAATCCTTCAGGTTCAAGAAAAAGTTGATGTTGAGGTTTGTCATGGAAACGAACAATTTTATCCTCAATTGAAGGACAATAGCGAGGACCTGCACCATTTATTATTCCTGTAAAGAGCGGAGAGTCTTTAAATCCCTTTTCTAATACTTTGTGAACCTCTTCATTTGTATAAGTAATGTGACAACTAACCTGTGGAAGAAATGGGAATCGTGATTTATCTGTAAATATTGAGAACGGTTCTGGAATATCATCACCAGGCTGTTCAGATAAAATTGAAAAATCAATTGATGTGCTATCCAAGCGTGGCGGGGTTCCCGTCTTTAACTTTCCATATTCAAACCCCATAGCAGCAATTGACTCGGTTAGTCCCAGCGAAGGAGCTTCCCCAAATCTACCACCTGCGGTAGACTCTAGTCCAGTATACATTAAACCGCTTAAAAATGTCCCCGCAGTTAATATCACAGACTTACATTTAATTTCTTCACCAGAGGTTGTTTTTATTCCAACAATTTGTTTGTTTTCTTCAATTACCTCAACAACAGAATCCTCAAGAATATTAAGTGAACCAATCGAAGTAACAATTCGAGTTGCTTCAGCTTCATATAATTCGCGATCAGACTGACATCTGCCAGCCCAAACAGCTGGACCTTTAGATTTATTTAAAATTCTGAATTGAATTCCTGTATTATCTGCGATTTGGCCCATCATTCCACCAAGCACATCTATTTCATGCACAAGATGCCCTTTTGCGCTTCCACCAATTGCAGGGTTGCAGCTCATGCGTCCAAACGCTGATTTATCCATTGTAACAATTAATGTTGATACACACATTTTAGCCGAAGCCATCGCGGCTTCAATGCCAGCATGACCACCACCAATTACGATTACATCATAAATCCTCATTAAATCTATATTTCCTTTCTGCTTTCTTTCTTATAATGTTTCACGTGAAACGGGCTCTTTTTTATTCAACGCTACAATTTCTGTGAATTGGAAGTTAAAAAATGTTTCACGTGGAACAACAATTTAAATATCTTTAGTTATTCATGACTTCTGCCAATGGCATCCATTCGGAGTCTTCCAGAGGAATTCCAATGGAAGAAGCTACTTTCCAATACAAAAATTATGGAAAATATTATTTAGAATATCATCAGTTGTAACAACTCCAATTATTTCCCCAAGGGCATCTTCTGCTGCACGCATATTAACCGAAATAAATTCTCCTGACAAACCACTTTTCAATGAACTTAAGGCATCTGTTAAATCAAGTTTTGCCTTTGACAAAGCATCGTAATGCCTAACATTGTTTATCACGGCAGATTTTTCAGTAAATGAATGAGTGCCAAGAGATCTCATCTTTAACATCTCAAGAAGTTCACCCATTCCAGTACCGTTTAATACTGAGATCTTTACATCAGCACCGGCCATTTCGGCCTCGCTCAATGACCTATCACTATTCGGTTGCCGAGCGGAGCCCTCCAAGGGAGTCCCTTTGGGAGAGGCGTCATCACTTACTAAATCCAATTTATTTAGAACGGTGATAATTCTTTCGCTATCTATTAATTCTATTAACTCATTGAATAATTCTTTTGGAATTCCATTAACTACTTCGTCAATTAATATAACTACATCAGAATTTTTTACAGCGTCACGACTTCGTTTAACTCCCTCCTTTTCGATTGCGTCTTCTGTTAATCTAATTCCAGCAGTATCAAAAAGTTTAAATAGTATTCCATCAATTGAAACCTCTTCTCGAATAACATCGCGAGTTGTACCTGGTATTTCACTAACGATTGCTCTAGATTCTTTAAGTATATAATTTAGTAGAGACGATTTCCCAACATTTGGTTTCCCGACAATTGCCACATTAACCCCATCGCGAACCACTCTTCCAAAAGAATATGTTGCTAATAATTTTTCAATCTCTATCACAATTTTTTGGATCCCTTTAATTACTTTCTTTTTTGCCACAAACTCCAAATCCTCTTCAGCAAAATCTAGTTCAAGCTCAATTAATGAGGTAGTATCAATTAATTCTTTACGAAGGGATTCGATCTTTTGTGATAGCATTCCATCAAGCTGGTTTCTGGCACCGCGTAGAGAAGCCTCTGTTCTAGAATTAATTATATCAGCCACGGCTTCTGCCTGGGTTAAATCCATTTTACCATTTAGAAAGGCTCGCTTTGTAAACTCACCCGGTTCAGCAAGGCGAACATTTCTTTCAACTAATTCTTCTATAATATTTTTTACAACAATAATACTTGAGTGAGAGCTAATTTCTACAGAATCTTCGCCCGTATATGAATTTGGATTTCGGAAAACCGAAACTAAAACATCATCAATCACATCCCCACTTTTAGAAATAATATTCCCGTAGTGTAACGTATGCGTGCTTGCATCGTTGAGATTAATTTTTCCTTCAAAAATGGAATTAACTTTCTCAAAGGAGTTGTCACCACTAATGCGAATTATTGAAATAGCCCCGTCACCAACCGGAGTGGCAAGTGCTACTATAATATCATTGTTTGAAAAATCCATTTAATATATTTTTTAAATTTTAAAAGAACAACAAAGTTACCAAATAAATCTTCATTCTACAACAACATGTTTTCATAACTCATTATATAATAGGGGTTTATAGGTTCGTTAGCTGCACCAACCTTACCTTAAAATTTTTTTGATTAAAATTAGTGTAAATATGTTTTTAATCTAGGAATTGACTGCGACGGGAATAAATATTATTTTAGCTTATTATCTAAAGGAACTTAATGTTAAAACGAACTATTATTATTACAGCAATTGTGATTGCTACACTGTTTGTCAGTTTTTTTGTTGGAATGCCTATTTTTAACAATTATTTATTAAAAAAGGAAACCAAATTACTTTTAAACAGAAACTCTAGTCCAAAACAAATCTCATTTAATTCTACTACTTTTTCTAAGTTGCCCACTGCTGTTAAAAAGTATTTACGAAAAAATGTTATTGATACATCAAATCCTCCGCGTTACTGTCAGTTTCGCATTGATGGAAAAACTAGATTAGATGAAAACAGTGACTGGTTAGATTTTTCATCACAAAATTATTATTCAGCTACTTCGCCAGAATTTATTAAAATAGTTGAAACTCAAGATTATGATCTTTTCTGGACAAAAACCCTACAGAAATATATAAACAAAAAAGCATCAACAAAGAGCAAATTTATGTCAAGTATTCCAACATATTCGTTTGCTGGGAGTAAGCTTCAAAGATCATATTTGGTCCTATATTTATTGGAGTCTGTTTTTTGTCCAACGGTGCTTTTTCCAGATATGAATATACAATGGGATGCTATTGATGGTTCAAAAGCTCTAGCAACTATATGGAATGAAGAACTTAATGGAACGGCTGTTTTTCATTTTAATAAAAATGGAGAAGTAATTAAAATTGTAACAGATGATAGATATATGCGTAGTGAATTTGATTATGATAACGAGAGATTTACAATCCATTTTACAAACTATCAAAATGTTGGCAAATTCAACATTCCAACATACTTTGAGTACCAGTGGAATCATGACGGTCGCGATATAAACGTTGGAAGATTTCAAATTACTGAAATTACTTACGAATAAATTTTTGAAATTAAAATGATTAAAACGTTTCTTTTTTTTCTCAGTCTAATATCAATTTTTTTTACATTCTCATGTTCGGATTCAATTCACCGAAGGGCTAATTCAGAATTATCAAACAACCATTTTGGGATTGTTATACATGGTGGTGCCGGTACAATGGAAAAAGAGAACTACACTGCTGAACAAATTAGTGCCTACGAAAATAAGCTCAGTGAGGCTCTCAACAAAGGGTATTCTATATTAGATAGTGGCGGTACAGCTTTGGATGCCGTCGAGCAAACAATTATTATTTTGGAAAACTCCCCACTCTTCAATGCCGGTAAAGGCGCTGTTTTTACAAGCAATGGATTAAACGAACTTGATGCTTCAATAATGGATGGGAGCAATTTTAATGCAGGAACAGTGGCTGGAATTACTACAATTAAAAATCCAATTAAACTTGCTCGTGCGATATTGGAAAAGTCCAAACACGTTATGCTAGTAGGAAAGGGGGCAGAAAAATTTGCCGCTGAACAAAATATTGAAATTGTTGATCCTTCTTATTTCAGAACTGAAGAACGTTGGAAATCGCTGCAAAGAATTAAACGGGACGAACAAAATAAGGAGAGAAGTAATTTAATCAATAATAATACTTATAAGTTTGGAACGGTTGGTTGTACTGTTCTTGATAAATACGGTAACCTTGCTGCCGGAACTTCAACCGGTGGAATGACAAATAAAAAATATGGACGTGTTGGCGATGTACCCATTATTGGGGCTGGGACATATGCAAACAACAACACATGTGCCCTCTCGGCTACAGGGCATGGTGAGTTTTTTATTCGTAATGTTGTAACTCACGATATCTCTACGTTGATGGAATATAAAGATCTTTCTCTCAAAGATGCGAGCAATGAAGTAGTGATGAAAAAATTAGTTAAACAAGAGGGAAATGGTGGTGTGATTGGAATTGACAAATCTGGAAACATCACAATGACATTTAATACAAAGGGAATGTTCCGAGGATTTAAAACAAACGATGGAAAATCAATTGTAAAAATATTTGCAGATTAATTTGTAAATAGTCAAACCGACCTTTTAAAATTTAATGACACCAGCGTTTTCATAAGAACAGAAAAAAACAAAAAACAAAACAGAGGGAAACGATAAAAAGAACTTAAGTGTTAGAGTTTATTACTTTCTTTTAATATCAAATAAATCTAATAGTTTACCTGAACTAATTTTCCCCGTTCTGCTATTGTTGGATAAAACCACAATGGTTTTTTCATCATTAAGTGAACGAAAAAAATATGTTCGAAAACCTTTCCACCAACCAGTATGGTAAACAATTTTGGTGCTGTCTGAGAGCATATTGATACGGAACCCATACCCATAATTATCGTGGTCATACAATTCTTTATTCCAAAGTTGATAGGCAACACTCATTTCTTCTTCAGTGAAAAAGTAATTGTCAAAGATTGCTCGACTAAATTTATTCATATCTTCAACAGTGGAGTAAATTCCTTTATCCCCAACGACCCCATTCAAATAAGAGTTTCCTGCTCTTCTTCTCCAATTTACATATCCAATTACAGGCTCATTGTTTTCGAAAGAAACACTTTTGTCATACACCGTTGTATTAATCATTCCAATTTTATCAAAAACGTTTTTCTTCATAAACTGAGCATAGTTTTTATTCGACACTATTTCAATGATAGAAGCCAGAATTGCATAATTTGTGTTATTGTAATTATACCGAATACCTGGATTGTGATAACGAATAGGCTCATGTCCAATAAAGATATCTAATACATCACAATTATCAATAGTCCTGTTTTCTTTATCCCTCCAATATTCATCAGCCGCATACATATAGTTTGGTAGACCAGATCGATGAACAAGAAGTTGGTGAACAGTAATATTGTTATAAGGAAAATCTGGAAAAAAATGTCTGATACTATCTTGAAAGGATAATTTTCCCTCCTTTTCGAGTAACATAATTCCAAAAGCAGTAAATGTTTTAGAAACAGAAGCAAGTTGGAATCGGGAGTTAATACTTAAAGTATCTTTCTTTTTTCTATTTGCAAATCCAAATGCTTTCTTATAGTAAATTGTATCGTGAGCAGAAAAAAGAACCGCCCCGTTAAAGGTGCCACGTTTAAATCTGTTTTGAAAATACGTATCTATTTTGTTTAATAAGTCTTCTTTTTGAGGTGAAATTTCATTGTAAATAAATTTGGACTTCTTCTCTATCTTTTCAGCTTTGCTAAAACCAATAAAAAAAATAGGAATTAAAAGAGTTAATAAAATATATTTTATAGCATTTAGCATCATTTTCAAACTAAAAATTTTAAAAAATTACTTATCAAAATACAATATTCTTTTTTATTTTTAAATAAAAAAGGTTACCAAAATTGGCAACCTTTTTAAGAAAAGACAGAAAATGTTTTTTCGATTTTATTTCATAATAACAAGAAGTTCAATTCGTCTGTTTCGAGGGGAACTTCCTGGAAAATAGCTAGGATTACTTTCACCATCCCCACGAAATTTCAAACGATTTGCTTTAATGCCGTTCCTTATAAACCAGTTGTATACAGCCTGGGCTCTTTTTTCAGATATCCTCTTGTTATAGCTTTCTGATCCACCTGTATCTGTATGACCAATAACCATAATGTCATTGTTTGTTACTTCTAGGAAGACCGTTATATCTGGAAGAATCTGATTTAAATTAGTCATTCCCACAGGAGAAATTGCAAAACTATTAACTTGGAATTCTATTTCTAAACTAATAGATGGAATATCATCGTTTTTATCTAAAGGATCAGTGTGAGATAGAGTAACCTCAATATAGTCATCAACTCCACCGGCATCAGTATCAGCTTCCAAAGGATTTGTTTTGTGAGTATTAACCTCAACACCATCAGGCAATTTATCATTGTCACAATCTGGAATTAATGGGTTTGTTTTGTGTATATTAATTTCAGCTCCATCAACAAGTTCGTCATTGTCTGTATCAGCTTTATTTGGATCTGTTTTATGAGTAACAATTTCTTCATTATCGTTAAGTCCGTCGTCGTCAGTATCAGCTTTAGTAGGGTCTGTTTTATAAGTGTTGACCTCTTCGCCATCATTAAGCGAATCGCCATCAGTATCAGTTTTTAATGGATCCGATTTGTATGTAACAACTTCAGCAAAATCATTTAGCCCATCATCATCAGTATCAGCCTTTGTTGGATTTGTGAGATATGAATTAACTTCTTCGCCATCTTTGAGTTCATCTCTATCCGAATCAGGATTTAATGGATCAGTATTATATTCTTTAATTTCTTCACCATCCTTAAGCCCATCACCATCTGAGTCAGCGTTGTATGGATTGGTTTTTAGAATTTCTTCCTCACATGTTGATAAATCATCTTTATCAGGATCAACTTCACATCCACCAACTGAATAAGCAAAACCAATACCAGCATTCCAATAATTATCATATTTTTCTGTAGGATTATCTGATTCGGTTGGAACTTGATACCCATCCAAATAATCAGTGAAAGGGACATTATAACCTGCTGATATATCAATGAGCCAATTATTGCCAATTGAAAATTCAACTCCACCACCAACAGGAATAAGAATTTCTAAATTGTTATTAGTTGGTGCGTTTGGCTCTGGATTAATTGGCATGGTATTAACGGTATAATAAATCAAACCAACACCACCATATAGGTAGGGATTCCAAGTGTTACTTTCAACCGGGCTAATCAAAAGTCGAACATCTGCAGGAATTATAGATGTTCTAACTGGATTGCCATCATAGTCTTTCATATTCAAGAAGCCTAATCCAGCACCAGCTTCTGCATCAAGTACGCTGCCAAGTTTAAATCTTAAAAATGCCCTTCCCATATATGAGGGACCATCAGCTTCGAACTCGTTCAATACACCAATATAATGACCCTGAACACCAATTTTAAAATCATAGCTGCTAAGTTGTCCATTTGTGTTAATTGTAGCAATTGTTAAAAATAAAATTACTAGCAGAAGTAGATTTGGTTTTCTTTTTTTCATTTGAGCCTCGCTCATTTTTTTAATTAATAAATAATATATAAAATTTTCATTAGTTCAATATTAGAATGAAAATTTGTAAAAACTATATAGTCGAAATAATATAAGCTCCAAAGTATAAAGTAATCTATTCTCTTTTTTATAAAATTATTTATACAAATATAGAGATTATTAATGACTCTAATAATATTTCTATCTTAATGTTTTAAGGAATGAGTAATAGTAAAAACAGATTACTCTGATAAATTTGAGTTAGACTTGTTTCTGAAAAATCTCGATCCTTAGACAACTTTTACAAATAAACTAAGTAATAGTTACCTTTTTTGTAGTTTGTTTTGACATAAATATAATTAGCACTATAGCGACTAGAGTGCTAATGCAATTTGTCAATCATCATTATTGCGGAAACAGATTTTGATGTAACTACCAAAATAACATATATTTAGACTTAATGGAGGTCCATATAGTTTTAATCTTTTCAAAGAGCATTTACAATTATTTTACATAAATTTCAGATTTAATAAAACGACGTAATAATTTTCATCAAACTTAAAATATCAAATCCTGTACCAAATAATTATTAACAAGCATCCAAGTCAGAATATGTTAAACTTAGTTCTTTTTGATTCCTCTCTCTTTAATTTTTAATTCCTTAAAAAAAGCACTTAAAAATCATAAAACAAGAACAATTGAAAAACATTAGTTCTGGATTCATGAATATTCTAGGGCAAATTTATTATAAGGTATTTATTTTGTAATCAATTATCTACAAAACAACATATACTTCTTTGCCATCTATTTCAATGGATACTCAGAAAAAAAGAAAAATAAGAATGATAAACAGAGATCAATTAACCGAAAACACATCTTTAGCACTCTGCCCGATCGAGTGCTAAAACGCTTAAATTTATAAAGCAAAGGTTTTAGTATAGATCCAATTAATAAACATTTAATAAATCATACTATAAAAATTAATATAGTACTTACTAAATTTTATTAAAGATAGCATTAAAACATATTGATGGAAAATGTCTTTGTTATATAATAGAAAAGATTCTAATAAATGTGCCTTAAAAGGTTTTCCATTTTTCTTTCTCATAAATTTATTATTTTCCCATTTATAAAAGCATGAAAAGTAATAATAAAATATCTCGCCGAAAAATGTTCAAGCAGTTGTTTGTTTCTTTCACAATTCCAACATCTCTATTATGGTATTTTGGAACCAAAAGAAAAATTGAAAGAAGCAGTAAAAGAAGGGTTGTTATTCCAAATAATTTGCCTGTCGGAATATCATTTATAGATAATTCAATTATAAATAAGAGTGTCAATAACATTAAAGCTTTTTCATCAAAATGTACACACCTTGGATGTAAAATTAATAATGTAGAAAATGACCATTTGGTTTGCCCTTGTCACGGTTCAAAATTTAATTTGGCAGGAGTACCTCAAAATGGTCCTGCAACAAAACCATTAAAAGAATTGGAAATCAGGAAAGAGAAATCGACTGGAGAGTTGGTGGTCTATGTCTAGGATTTTAGAATATAAAATCTGTTGCCATTGTAAAAGATTCCCGCCTGTCTGCCGTCAAGGCAGGATAAAAACATTCGGGAATGACAAATTGAGTAATCTCATTTTTATTTCTTTGAACACAATGTCAGAGAACTATAATGTCTAAAATTAAATCAAAAATATACTCGAAACTATTAGGCTCAACATTTGGACAAATTGGAATTTCAACATTTTTTATCGCATGTGTAACTGGAATTATACTTGCAATATTTTATGACATAAAGGAACCTTACAACTCCATCTCATCAATGCTGATCGCAAATCAACCAGCATCATTTTTACGCTCTCTCCATTATTGGAGTTCGCAGTTATTTTTAATCTTTACTATTCTCCATATTTGGGACCATTTAAGAAAATCAACTGAAAAAAACGTAAAAAGTGGTGTTTGGATCAGAGTCACAATATCAATTTTAGCGATATTTTTTGTAATGCTTAGTGGGTTTATTTTAAAAGGAGACACTGATAGTTTACAAGCTAAAAGAATTTTAACAACTCTACTCGATTCAATTCCATTTGTTGGAAATCTTTTTTCATTCTCATTATTAGGAGGCGAAGAAGATTTTCAATTAACTTATGTTCACCACATTGCAACTGCAACAATTTTTATTTGGATAATTATTGTTGAACATGCAAAACAGCTCTGGCCAAAAACGAAAACAACGGTCTATTTTTTAATTCCAACAATATTATTATCGCTCTTAATTATTCCGACTCTACATGATGGAATAAATCCTGCTATGAAAGGTCCTTGGTATTTTCTTGGAATGCAGGAACTATTTCACTATTTCTCATCTCCCGAAATTGTAATGTGGGGTGTTTTACTTTTTGTTTTGGTTATTGGAATTCTTCCAAAGTTTAATGATTCGATAGCTAAGAGAATCAAAATTATTCTTATAGTCTTATCTGTAATTTATTTAATATTTTCTTTTATTGGATATTTCTTCAGAGGAACAAACTGGGAATTTAGAATGCCATGGAATAATGAGTATTTCTCTCATACTAATTTTAATCCAATAAATAATAGCAGAAGCTTATTAACAGATTTCAGTGCAGATAAAGAAATTGTAAACGTTTTAGGAAGAGATGAGGGTTGTCAATATTGCCATGAAGGAATGTCGGGATTTTCACCATCACATAATCCAGAAGCTATTGGATGCGTTGCGTGCCATCTCGGAAATTCGTTTACAATAGATAAAGAACTTGCACATTCTCGAATGATAAAAATTCCGGGTAACTTAGAAACAGCTCACCTCTCTTGTGGCACAGCTGATTGTCATCCTGGAATTTCTGAACGGGTCGAAAAATCAATTATGAATACCATGAGTGGGGTTGTAACAGTTAACAGATTTGTTTTTGGTGAGGAATCAGATTTAAACAAACTAGCGAATATTAAGGATATTGGTCATTCTGCTGCTGATACTCATCTCAGAAATCTTTGCGCATCTTGCCATACAGGAAATGAGAAGACCGAATATGGTCCAATTACAGAACTTTCGCGTGGCGGTGGATGTAATGCTTGCCATCTGAATTATAGTGAAGAATCAAAAAACGATCTAAATTTACTTGAAAATTCAACAGGGGACTCTTCAATCGTTAAATTCCATCCATCATTAACCTTGAATGTTACAAACGACCATTGTTTCGGATGTCACAGTCGTTCGGGAAGAATTTCAACAAGCTATGAAGGATGGCAGGAAACTCAGATTTTGAAAGAGGATTTTCCTGACGATAAAAAACACCGATTACTTGAAGATGGGCGCGTTTTCGAATTTATATCAGCAGATGTTCACCACACACGAGGAATGGAGTGCATAGATTGCCACAATAGTTACGAACTAATGGGAGATGGAAAGCTATATGCCCATCAAAATGAGCAAACAACGGTTGAATGTGAAGATTGTCACTCAAAAAAAGAAACAAATTATGTTTTATATGTTGATCTAGACTCTGAATCAAGAAAAATAGTTGATTTGCGAAAACTTGACGAACCAAGTCAAAAATCTAACAATCTTTTAAATAACCCAACGTTTCAACGTGGGAGCAACAAATCCTCAACAAACCCTCAAGAACCGGTTTTAACTCGTTCGGGATTATTCGGAATAGATTCAAATCGTAAATATTTAATAACTCGAAAAGACTCTATTCCTTTAATTAATACTTATATAAATGAAGAAAATTCAAAAATTCTTGTTGGAAAAAATAGTAAAAAGGAATTTAAGCTAAATCCACCAAACTTTATTTGCGAAGAGGGGAAAGGACATGATAGACTCTCGTGCAACAGTTGCCACACCCCATGGGCACCACAATGTGTTGGTTGCCACACGTATTTTGATAAAGATGCCAGCGGATTCGACAATTTGACAAAAAGAGGAACAGATGGTGCTTGGAGAGAATTATTTGGAGAGTTTTTCGCAGAACCCCCAACACTTGGAATTATGAACGAAGGAACAGAATCAGAAAAAATTGAAACATTCGTTCCTGGAATGATAATGACTTTAGACAAATTCTCTTTTGACGAAAAAGGGGATTCAAATATTTTTCACAGACTTTTTGCACCAACTATTTCTCATACAACCTCAGCAAAAGGAAGAAGCTGCAAATCATGTCACAATAATTCACTTGCTATTGGCTATGGACGAGGAGAGTTAACATTTGGCAAAGATGGCAAATGGAGATTTCAAAATGAGTTTTCCATTGATGAACACGACAATCTTCCGCAAGATGCATGGATTGGATTTCTCAACAACACCCAAGGAAAAGCAACACGTATTGGCTCGCGTCCATTTACAATTGAAGAACAAAAAAGCATTTTAGCCGTGGGTGCCTGCTTGACTTGCCACGATGATAATTCAGAAGTTATGATTAAATCCCTTTCCCATTTTGATGAATTGTTAAAGGAAGTATCAAGAGAGTGTGTTTTGTCGAAATATAATTAATTTGATTTTGTATCCCATTTTGGATACATTATAAATAATAATAATTTTAACTGGAGAAATACATGGCAAAGACCGCAATGATAAGAGCAAGAATGGAGCCTTCGCTAAAAGAGAGTGTTGAAGATATTTTTAATAAGATAGGGCTTTCAACCACAGAGGCAATTACACTTTTTTATAATCAAGTAAAACTACACAAAGGTATTCCCTTTGAATTAAAAATTCCGAATGAAGAAACTCTAGAAACTATCAGAAAATCAGATGCTAACGAAGAACTTCATAGAGTTAAAAATGTTGAGGAACTATTTAAGAAACTTGAGGATTGAAATTAGAAATAGAGTTCACAACTCAATTTAAGAAAGATTATAAAAGAATTAAGAAGCAAAATAAAGATATTT
>Ga0164315_10003067_pt1 | contig 12905 bp, 12 predicted proteins | sample GuaBasSedimGuay6_FD_113737 | JGI IMG/M metagenome (GOLD analysis project Ga0164315, IMG submission 113737) | Subseafloor sediment microbial communities from Guaymas Basin, Gulf of California, Mexico - Guay6, Core 4569-2, 0-3 cm | ecosystem: Environmental > Aquatic > Marine > Hydrothermal vents... | reverse complement strand
TACTTAACCTAAATGCCTCACCATTTAGGCAAGGTAAATGGGAATTACGAGAAGCTGAAGTAAGGCAACGTGTTAATGAAACAGGTCTGCCAATAGTGTATGTCAATCAGGTTGGTGGACAAGATGAACTAGTGTTTGATGGTTGTTCATTTGCCTTATCAGCTAAAGGGAAAAAAGTGGTTCGAGCACCTGCTTGGCAGCAGGGTTTGTTTCCCATAAGGATTACTAGAGACTCAGACCAAACTTTGTTGTTACAGGGTGAGCGTGCCAGTAAAGAGACTGATGAGGCTATGGTCTATCAGGCATTAAAAACAGGTTTAAGAGATTATATTGAGAAAAATCATTTTTCAAGTGTTGTTATTGGCTTGTCGGGTGGTATTGACTCAGCTTTAACCTTGGCTTTAGCTGTTGATGCAATTGGTGCTAATCGAGTTAAAACTGTGATGATGCCATCTCGATACACTGCTCAAATGAGTCTAGATGATGCACAGGAAATGGCTGCAGGATTAAATGTAGATCATAGCGTGATTGCTATAGATTCATTGTTTGAGCAATTTCTAGATACCCTATCAGAACAATTTTCAGGTAAACCTGCTGACACAACGGAAGAAAATATTCAGGCACGCGTACGTGGTGTGATTTTAATGGCAATTTCTAACAAGACTGGGGCGATGGTGTTATCAACTGGTAATAAAAGTGAAATGGCCGTGGGTTATTCAACTTTGTACGGTGATATGGCTGGTGGCTTTGCTCCACTTAAAGATGTTTATAAAACATTAGTCTATCGATTATCAGAATATCGAAATAGCCTGTCTGAGGTTATTCCGACGCGCATAATTACTCGGCCACCATCAGCTGAACTTGCTCATGATCAACGTGATCAAGATAGCTTGCCTCCCTATGAAATTCTTGATCAGCTGTTAGAGCATTATATTGTAGAAGATTGGTGTTTTGAAGATATGGTCGTAGCAGGCAGTGATGCCAAGATAGTTGCAAGAGTTATCAAAATGGTAGATCGTAACGAATACAAACGTCGTCAGGCACCACCTGGTATCCGTATTACCAGTCGTGCATTTGGACGTGATCGGCGGTATCCGATAACATCTGGTTATAGTGTAAATTCAACAATAGAATAGGATTGATGATGAAAAAGATTGAAGCGATTATTAAACCCTTTAAATTGGACGATGTCCGTGAAGCACTGTCAGATATTGGTGTAACAGGTCTGACAGTTTCGGAAGTGAAAGGTTTCGGTCGTCAAAAAGGGCATACTGAACTTTATCGTGGTGCAGAGTATGTGGTTGATTTTTTACCGAAAATAAAAATGGAAATCATACTGGCAGATGAACAGGTTGAAACATGTGTCGAAGCGATCATCAAAGCCGCGCATACCGGAAGGATTGGTGACGGTAAGATCTTTGTGTCTCCAGTTGAACAGGTAATCCGAATCCGTACTGGTGAAGAAGGTGTAGACGCGGTATAAAACTGGAGCTTCCCTAGTTTTAGCTGGGGGAAGCTTATTTCACTTTAAGTTGACGTACTTCTGCTACACCAGGGTGACCTGGGTAGTTGAGTTCTAATACTCGTAAGGCATCATCAGATAGATCATACAATTCAAGTACTTTATAGGCTTTTGCCATAACTAATAGTGCATCGGGCATGGCCGGTGTGCGTGGGTAGTTTTCAATTACGTATTTCCCTCGATTAGCTGCAGCTAAGTATGAACCGCGTCTCATGTAATACTGGGCAACATTAACTTCATGTTGTGCCAATTTATTGCGTAAATAAACAATACGTTGGACGGCATCTGCACTATATTTACTCTTCGGGTAACGATTAACTAGTGTAGTAAAGTCTTTAAGTGCAAAACGTGCAGATCCAGGATCGCGCTGTGTTTCATCTCGAGGTATGTATTTTTCCATCCAACCGATATCACGGGAGATGTTAACTAAACCATGCAGATAAAGTGCGTAATCCATATTAGGATTTAATGGATAGACCCGCATAAAACGATCAAGCGTTGCTATTGCAGTTTCTGGATCATCATTTTTATAGTGAGCATAAGCTGACTCTAGTAAGGCTTGCTGCGCATAGTCACCAAAAGGAAAGCGTGTTTCTAATTGGGAGTAATACTGTAAAGCGGTGTTATAGTCACCAGTATTTAAAGCAGCTTTAGCTTCAGAGTAGACGCGTTCTACTGGCCAATTGTTTTCTGAGATTTCATCATCTTTTGAGAAGTATGAACAGCCAGAAACTGATATTAAAATGAGAGCAAGTGGTAAATAATATTTTTTCATCAGGGTAGGTTACGCTAGCATTAGTTTGATGGCAAAGCTGATTTATGTGATTTGTCTCTCAATATGAATACAAGAGGAAAAGCTATTCGATGTACAATGTTGTTTTTATATATTTTGTGAATGACTGAGAACGAAAGAATGTTGCGTGTTGTAATTAGCATTATCTCTGGATTATTATTTACTTCTTCATATGCCACAACCTTTGATTTGGTTGATGAAAATACACGAGTGGTTGGGCACAATTTAGTTGTATATAGTCATGAAGAAGATACACTGCTCGATATTGCTCGCCAATTTGATTTGGGCTACAGCGAAATCGTTAATGCTAATCCTGATTTAGACCCATGGCTACCTGGAGGTAATCAGAGGGTTTTAGTTCCCAATCGTTTTATTTTGCCAGATGCACCTAAAAAAGGTATCGTCATTAATCTGGCTGAAATGAGACTCTATTATTATCCAAAACCTCATAAAGGCAAACGTCAGCAGGTCATCACCCATCCAATTGGTGTGGGACGAGAAGGTTGGACCACGCCTCTTGGAAAGACACAAATTACCCAAAAAAAGAAAGACCCAACATGGACTCCACCAGCTTCAATACTCGCTGAACATTTGGAAAAAGGAGATCCATTACCAAAGGTAGTGCCTGCAGGACCAGATAACCCTCTTGGGGCTTATGCAATGCGTTTGGCTATGCCCGGCTATTTATTGCATGGTACAAATAGGCCATACGGTGTTGGGTTGCGAGTAAGTCATGGTTGTATTCGTTTATTTCCAGAGGATATTGAACATTTGTTTGGAATCGTACCTGTAAATACCCCTGTTGAAATTTTGTATCAACCCTATAAAGCAGCATTTCAAGATGGTCAATTATATTTAGAGGCACATAAAACACAGGATGATGTTGGTGAGCGCAAAGGCAATAATATGACGCCAATGGTTTCGGCAATATTAAAAGCACAGGATAAAATACTTGATGATGATGATTGGCCATTTGCCGAAGATTTAGTTCGAAAGCATGATGGCGTTGTCAGACCCGTAAATCAACACCAAACAGATATAATTGAGGATATATGGTTTGTCCATGCAGGCATAACACAACAAGCTAAAAAGAAACTAAGACAAGCTTTGGTAACCTTAAAGTCTAATGAACATTTTTGGCCATTAAGGGGCGCGGCAGAAGGTGAGATTTTGCTTGGTCCTTTTGATAATCAAGAACAAGCACAACAGATGGGCCGACAGGTTAATCGACTTACGGATATGTCAGTGTGGACAGCATTAGTTTCTAATGATGTCTTGTAGAGAGAGCCTTTAAACTAATCGTTTCTTTGAAGAAAGGAGCAATTTATTTTAGAAAATAATTTCCTTACACACTTCCATTGCTACAGGCAAAAAAAAGCCGGGGGAATAAGCCCCAGCTTTTTTTAGAATGAGTAGTTTATTTGCTCATCGCTTTTTCAAACATACGGTCTATTTTTGCGCAGCATTCATCAACAGATTTTTGTGCTGAATTAGCAGTATCCTGTGCCTTGCTAGCTGCTACTTCAGCATCATTTGCAGTGCGTTGTGCTGTATCAGCAGAACTTTGTGCATTCTTAGCAGCTGCAGCTGCAGTATCAGCAGATGATTGAGCCGCTTCTACAGAAGCCTTCAAGGCATCCATTTCTGCAGTATTTGCGCAAGCTGTTAATAAAACTAATGGCAAGATAACCACACCTAATTTAGTTAAAGATTTCATTTAAGTCTCCATAATTTGCAATAGAATTAATTAGTATCACGATATTGCTAAAGGCAACATACTGCGTGAGGCTATCAGGAATTAATTAAGCTGTCCAACGTTGGATAACTTATATGTGAACTCGAGCATTTTATTGTTATAATCCGCATTCTTTTATAATTAGTTCGACGGTCAAGCTGTCACACAAACGGTTTAAACTTAATCGTTTCATTTGTTCTGGAAAAATTAGTCTATGCATCCTATGCTGAATATTGCCATTCGGGCAGCTCGTAGTGCGGGCAATATCATTGTCCGTTCGCTGCAACACGTTGATCATCTTGAGGTGACTATTAAAAGTCGCAATGATTTTGTAACTGATGTTGATCGTCTGGCAGAACAAGAAATAATTAATGCTATTCGTAAAGCTTATCCAGAGCATGCGATTTTGGCCGAAGAGTCTGGTCAGCAAGGTGAGAATGAAACTGTTTGGGTAATTGACCCGCTGGATGGTACGACTAATTTTTTACATGGTTTTCCACATTATTGTGTATCCATTGCCGTGATGGTTCGCGGTAAAATTGAACATGGCGTTATTTATGATCCACTACGTGATGAGATGTTCACAGCAACTCGTGGTGCTGGCGCACAACTCAACGACCGCCGTCTGCGAGTCGCTAAACGCAAAGAATTAACCGCTTCCTTATTGGCAACGGGTTTCCCTTTTAAATATCCTCAGTATTTAGACTCCTACTTAGCAACGTTTAATGCAGTATTCCCTCAGGTAGCTGATGTGCGTCGCGCTGGATCTGCTGCCTTAGACTTGGCCTATGTAGCCGCAGGACGATTAGATGGTTATTGGGAAATTGGATTGGAAAAATGGGACTTGGCTGCAGGTGTCTTATTGATCGAGGAAGCCGGTGGAGTGGTCAGTGATTTTGTTGGAGGTGATGATTATTTCGAACATGGCAATCTGGTGGTCGGTAACCTAGCAGTTCAGAAACAGATATTGGCTAGTATCACTCCTCACTTAAGTGATGATTTAAAAAAATAACAGATCTAACTTTAACTTTTATATGCAAACAGCATTCATTTACAGAACTAAAAAATAATGACAATTACTACTAGAAAATTACGCAATATCGCAATTATTGCTCACGTTGATCACGGTAAAACAACCTTGGTTGATGAACTATTACGTCAATCTGGCACATTTAGTGAGCATGAAGAATTACAAGACCGTGTAATGGATTCCAATGATCTTGAAAAAGAACGTGGAATTACCATTTTGTCTAAAAATACGGCAGTGAAATGGAATGATTACCACATCAATATCGTTGATACACCGGGCCATGCCGATTTTGGTGGTGAGGTTGAGCGTGTTTTATCGATGGTGGATTCGGTATTACTGTTGGTTGATTCGTCTGAAGGTCCAATGCCTCAAACACGTTTCGTAACACAAAAAGCGTTAGCGTTAGGTTTGAAACCAATTGTTGTTATTAACAAGATTGATAAACCAAGTGCTCGTCCTGGTTGGGTGTTAGATCAAACTTTTGATTTATTCGCTAATCTTGATGCCACTGATGATCAGTTAGACTTTGATGTGATTTACGCGTCAGGCTTGAATGGTTTTGCTGGTTTAGATGACAGTGTACGTGATGGTGATATGACACCATTATTCGAATTGATTGTGGATAAAGTATCTGCACCTGATGTCGATACAGAAGGTCCATTTCGGATGCAGGTTTCATCATTAGATTACAACAGCTATGTTGGTGTTATTGGTGTTGGTAGAATCGAACGCGGTAAGGTTAAGACAAATACGCCGGTGACCATTATTGATACCGATGGTAAAACACGAAATGGCCGCATATTGACTGTAATGGGTTTTATGGGTTTACAACGCGAAGAGGTTGAACAAGCTCAAGCTGGTGATATTATTGCCTTTACAGGTTTAGACCCTCTTAATATCTCAGATACATTGTGTGACCCAACTGAAGTGGAAGCACTGCCACCATTATCAGTTGATGAGCCTACTGTGACTATGACATTCCAAGTGAATAATTCACCAATGGCGGGTCAAGAAGGTAAGTTTGTAACCACGCGCCAGATTAAAGAACGTCTTGAACGTGAATTGATTCATAATGTGGCATTACGTGTTGAACAAGTGCCAACAGACCCTGATAAATTTAAGGTATCAGGTCGTGGTGAATTGCATTTATCAGTATTGATTGAAAATATGCGTCGTGAAGGCTTTGAAATGGGTGTGTCTCGCCCAGAAGTAATTATCCGTGAAGTTGATGGTGTACGTGAAGAACCCTATGAAGCAGTAACCGCTGATGTGGAAGCTGATCATCAAGGAACTATCATGGAAAAACTCGGTGAACGTGGTGCCCAATTACAAGATATGGTGCCTGATGGTAAAGGCCGTGTTCGTTTAGACTTTATTATTCCTTCTCGCGGATTAATTGGCTTCCGCACGGAGTTTTTAACTGCAACACAAGGTACAGGTTTAATATTCAGTGTGTTTGACCACTACGCAGCAGTTAAGGTGGGTGATTTTGGTAAACGTAGCAATGGTGTAATGATTGCCAATGGCTTAGGTAAAGCAGTTGCATTCTCTATCTTTAATTTGCAAGAACGTGGCCGTATGTTTATCGGCCATAATGATGCCGTGTATGAAGGTATGGTTATCGGCATTCACTCTCGTGATAATGATTTGGTTGTTAACCCATTAAAAGGAAAGCAATTAACTAATGTTCGTGCATCAGGCACAGATGAAGCAATTAACTTAACACCACCTATTAGAATGAGTTTAGAACAGGCTCTTGAATTTATTGGTGAAGATGAACTGTTGGAAGTGACACCAAAATCATTGCGTGTACGTAAAAAACTATTACTTGAACATGAACGTAAGAGTGCTTCACGTAAACCAAAATAGATTTCCATTTACGATAGGCATAAGTTAACAGAAAAGGGTATCCTTACGGGGTGCCCTTTTTTATGTGATGAGGTTTAACAATGCGAATTTTGGTTTTAATTGCAATTGGTCTATTACTGTATGTGATTATCAGTAATTTACTGCGTAAAAACCGTCCAGCAACTCCTCCCAAATCAATAACAGAAAAAATGGTGAAATGTGAACATTGTGGTTTACATATTCTGCAACAAGAAGCCATTCAATCTGAAGATCATTTTTATTGCTCACAAGAACATCTTGAGGCACATCGTCGCTCCGAATAATGCAGTTGTTTAACTTTGATCTGAATAGAGATTCTTCTCCAGCCTCGTGGCGAGAGTTAACGATATTTTCTGCCTATCGTTTATTCTTGGCAGTAATGCTGTTTTGTGTGTTTTTCCTCAACTTACCGCCAGAATTTTTAGGTGAAGAAAACCCCAGTTTATACAGTAGCACCAGTCTGTTTTATCTATTAACAGCTATGGTATTAATGCTATTCACCAGTAAACATTGGGGTGAATTTGAAACCCAAACAAAAATTCAACTAATAATCGATATTGCAGTTATCACGCTTATTATTCATGCTAGTGGTGGATTAAAAACAGGGCTAGGTTCACTGCTAGTTGTGGTGGTTGTCGCTGGTGGAGCATTGATGCCGGGTCGACTTGCGATTTTCTTCGCAGCAATTGCAACTTTGGCAGTATTATTAGAAGTGACTTATAGTCAGATTACAGGTGACGAAGTTACCCGATACAGTCATGCCGGCATGCTGGGAGCAACATTCTTTGCTACGGCTTTACTCGCACAGACCCTATCTAAAAAAATAAATACCAGTCAAAAACTCGCCGATCAAAGAGCATTAGATGTAACAAATATGGCGATGATTAATGAACATATTATTAGTCGAATGCAGACTGGAGTCTTAGTTGTAGAGCCATCAGGGAAAATAAGATTGAGTAATCAGTCGGCACGTGATTTATTGGGTGTGGATGGCTTTGAAGCTAAGGAAGCACTTAAACACCGAATACCAGAACTGGCTCAACAACATTGGTCATGGAAACAGCACCAAGCTAATGCATTTGAGCCTTTTCAGGCTCGTGCAGACTTGCCCGAAGTACTGGCTACAGCAATATTGCTCGATAGTGGTGAAACAGTCCTATATATAGAAAACACATCAGCAATGGCACAACAGGTACAACAGTTAAAGTTGGCATCTTTAGGACGATTGACAGCGAGTATCGCTCATGAAGTTCGTAATCCACTGGGTGCGATTAGTCATGCCGGTGAATTATTAGCCGAGAATGCTAATGGTGATGAAAATACTAGTAAGTTGACCGATATCATTCTACGTCATAGTGCAAGAGTGAACGGTATTATCGAAACAATTTTACATATGAGTAGGCGTAAGATCGTTGAACCTACTGTTGTAGTATTAGCAACATGGTTGGAGCAGTTTGTTGATGAATTCTGTGAATACAAACACATAGACCGTAGTGAGCTCAATTTATCAAGTACTGTGCCACTGGCAAAAGTGTATATTGACCCTGCTCAATTACACCAGGTTGTCTGGAATCTGGTAGAAAATGCATGGCAGTATTCTGATCCTGTTCAGACATTGCCGCGTGTAGAAATTAAATTATCAATGCAGGATACAGATGTTGTTATTGACATTGTTGATAATGGTCCAGGCGTGTCTGATACTGCTATGCCACAATTATTTGAACCCTTTAACTCAGAACGTAAAGGCGGCACTGGTTTAGGTTTATACTTGGCACGTGAATTATGTCAGGCTAATGGAGCACGGTTAAATTACCTTCCTGATATACAGGGCAGGAGCTGTTTCCGTATTAGTCTGCCTATGGAGAGACAAGAGAGTTTAAAATGAATCCACAAGCGTTAGTGATTGATGATGAGCCTGATATTCTAGAGTTGTTGACGATGACATTGTCTGGCATGTCGATTGATTGTGTCGCGGCTGAGAATCTTGCTCAGGCTGAACAAGCACTGCAACAACAGGACTTTGATTTTTGTTTGACTGATATGCGACTACCAGATGGAAATGGGCTAGATTTTGTAAAAGAATTACAACAACAACGCCCTGATCTTCCAGTTGCAGTTATTACTGCTCATGGCAATATGGATTTGGCAGTACAGGCATTAAAATCAGGTGCTTTTGATTTTGTATCAAAGCCAGTTAAATTAAGGATCTTAAAAGACTTAGTCGCAACAGCTCTTAAATTATCACCAGAAAAAACTGACAATAAAGATAGACGTTCACGAGCTCGATTATTGGGTGAAACTGATGTGATGAAATCATTGCGAGGTAAAATAGCCAAACTTGCACGTAGTCAGGCACCTGTTTATATCAGTGGCGAATCAGGTACAGGTAAAGAGTTAGTCGCCAGATTAATACATGATCTTGGTGTGCGAGCTGACAAACCTTTTGTACCTATTAACTGTGGTGCTATTCCTATCGACTTGGTTGAAAGTGAATTTTTTGGCCATAAAAAAGGTGCTTTTACCGGTGCAATTTCAGATAAGGATGGTTTGTTTCAGGCCGCACATGGTGGAACCTTATTTCTGGATGAGGTGGCAGATTTACCGTTGATGATGCAAGTAAAACTTCTGCGTGCAATTCAGGAAAAAGCGATTCGTCCCGTTGGTGGCCATGAAGAGTTAACAGTGGATGTCCGGATATTATGTGCTACTCATAAAAATTTAGCTGAAAGTGTCAAAAAAGGAACATTTCGAGAAGATCTGTTTTATCGTCTCAATGTCATTGAACTAGCCGTACCACCACTGCGCGAGCGTAAAACAGATATTGCAATATTAGCAGAACATATTCTGCAGGTATTGGCGAATAAAAATGGTATTGAATCGCCTATATTTGGGGCGGATGCCATGACTGCTTTGCAACAGTATCAATTCCCTGGCAATGTACGTGAATTGGAAAATATATTGGAACGAGCATTAACCTGGATTGATGGGGAAGAAATTTCGGCAGAAGATTTGATGTTACCAGAAGTGGTGGTGGCACAAGTTGAAAGTGTTGAAATACAGGCTGTGTTGCCTGAGGAAAATGGGTTGGATTCTCATCTTGAAGATCAAGAAAGACAACTCATCACGCAGGCATTAGAATCAACACGTTGGAATAAGACTGCCGCTGCCAAGAAACTGGGAATTACATTTAGAGCTTTACGATATAAATTGAAAAAACTAGATTTAGAATAGTCAATCTATGCCAGTGAAATTATAAGGATTTAAGATGACAACCATCCATTTACAACCCTCTGATATAGATTGGAGTCAAGTACATGAAACGGTAAGAATGATTAATTTGGCGGTAGCTCAGATTGAGATGTCAATGAGTGAAGGAGATGATTCTGTAGATACATTGACGTCCACATTTACTGCTATGGCTGCTCGTGTACAGCAGATTGAACAGCAAGTGAAAACAGGTGGAGAAACTGATGAATCAGCTCAAATTATTGGGCAATGTGAAGCGGTTACTGCAGATGTTCAACATGCTATTGTTGCATTTCAATTCTATGACAAACTTTCGCAACGTTTGAGTCATGTATCAGACACATTGGGTTCATTAGCTGAATTGGTGGGTGATAATGTACGTATTTATGAACCGAAAGAATGGTCTTTATTGCAAGAAAAGATCAAATCAAAATATACCATGCCAGCAGAACATCATATGTTTGATTTGATTATGCAGGGCATGACGATAGAAGAAATCTTGAAGCAACTGCCGTCAGAGATGAATCAAAATGACGGTATAGAACTATTCTGAATATTTGTGCTTAAATTTTAACGATGTTCTCGAGTAATTTCCACCAGCCTTAACAGCTTTTTTAAGGTGTTTCTGTGCAGCATTAATAAACGCCTGCGGCCCTTTGCAGTTATGGGATTCAGGTATACATGAAACATGGCCGATACTCGCAGTCACTAAACTAGAAGTCACAGCGTCTTGTTGTGGATTTCCATGATTAGCAATAGCTTGATGAAGTTTTTCAGCAAATAGTGTTGCTTGCTTGTACTTGTAATCCATTTCATTCACCAGAAACATCAAACAATGAGAGTCTGAGGTCTGCGCTAAAAAATCTGATTCACGACGTAAGATACTATTGAGCGCATTAGCAACACCGAGGATGATATTATTAATCTCAGCATTATCATTGGTTTTTGAAAACGATTGGAAGTTATCTATTTCAATAATAAATAATGACAATGATAACCGTTCTCTAGATGAGACTCCTCAGTCAATCATTAACTGTTCGTTAAAATAGTTAAGGTTTTTGAATGGTGATGAAGGTAAGTTGGCAAGATCAATCATTCTGCTAGCCTATTAACTATTTAAAGACATATTTTTAGCGATTGCTAAAACAAATAGCACTCTATTTAAATAGGAGAATATTAAGACTTGGGTAGGTCAATAAAATAAAAAACCACAATGATTATCAATTGCTACTTCTTGAATTTGATTAAATTTCCTTACGTCGCAAGCCTAATAATCCTAATAGTGCAGGGCCAAACAACCAGAGTGCAGCGGGTATAGGAACAGCTGAAACTTCAGCAGTTACTAAAGCTTCATCATTGACACATGTCATAGTTAGATAAGTGCTAATGACACCACCTGAATTGGCATCAAATAAGCTGAGAAGGCTAAGATCAAATTCTCCTTCAAGCACATTATCATCACCACCATTGTTTGACCATTTCCCACTAAAGAGTGCAAGCGTTGTGCTGTTAGTCATTTGATAAGTATCTGTCTGGTGGCTTGTTTTACCATATAAATCTGCTCCTATCCAAGTTCCACCCTCAAGAAGTGCAAATTCAGCTTCACCAGAGTTATTATCCACACTCAGTAAACGAATAGCATAGTTCCAATCTGATGAATCTAGAGTAGGGTTACTAGGATTGTTTGCAACGCTAATAGCAAAATCACTTAGAAAAACATCGTGAGAATCATTTGTATAACCATCTGTTCCACTTAAGATAGCGCCACCGGCCGTACCAAATTGAAATTTACCATCTTTGACATCTGTACCAAGATAGTTGATATCCCAGCGGTCGCCAGTACTACCATCATCATATTCTTGATTTAAACCATTAGCATAATCATCAGAATCAGGGTCATTGGCATAATTACCTTGGCTTATCCATTTACTAGAGCCTTCATTACCATCTGTACTCCAGTTGTATTCACCTGCACCGATAGTAATATTGCCATCAATAGTTGCTGCAGAAGCAGTGGCAGTAAAAAGTATGCTTGTAATAAATAGCATCGTATTTTTCATAATAAATTTCCTAAATTGAAAAACTAGCAATGCAGTCCAGCCATCTTTAATAAAGACCTGTGACTTTCCATCCCTAGTTCACACTAGGTTTGGCTATGTATAATAAATTTTTGGGACAGAATAATAGATTGATAAGTTGGTGTATATTGTACTTTGGTACAGGGGGGCAGGGGGGCAGGGAGCTCCAATAAGGATGGAATATCCAAGCTTTCAATACTACTTAATAGGGGGGAAGTGTGAAAGGTAGTCAAGAGATGACGGGGAGCAATGCACCAAAAGAAAAGCCCGAACATAAATCCTTATGTTCAGGCCTTCAGCACTACTTTACTGGGTATCTATGGCGCGAGTAAGGGATAAACGCACAAATAGAGAGTAGTGGTTAAATCATAGCGTATGGAAAAGATTTAATCTGGGAAGCTGTTCACAAAACGGATTGTTCAAGGCATCTGGACAGAATAGATTAATAGCAAATGAACACTACCTCGGCATTGACCCATAAAAAAGCCCTAACATCAAAAAATGCTAAGGCTTTTATATATCTGGAGCCGGTGATAAGACTTGAACTTACGACCTGCTGATTACAAATCAGAAAGTTCACGGTTTTAGTACGTTTCATAGCGTTTTACCAAAAG
>Ga0164315_10003066_pt1 | contig 12906 bp, 10 predicted proteins | sample GuaBasSedimGuay6_FD_113737 | JGI IMG/M metagenome (GOLD analysis project Ga0164315, IMG submission 113737) | Subseafloor sediment microbial communities from Guaymas Basin, Gulf of California, Mexico - Guay6, Core 4569-2, 0-3 cm | ecosystem: Environmental > Aquatic > Marine > Hydrothermal vents... | reverse complement strand
TTTTCATAAACACTTTACCGTCGGCGGTGTTTAGTGCCAATTCACCAAGGGTTAATGAACTACCTGGAGGTGTTGAGCTTGCTGTGTCACTTCTTTTATGTAATATTGTATTTGCCATGTTAATAAATTCCTATTTTATGTTAACATTATTTATTAAAAATTAAATGTTTATAACTCATCAGATGATATTTCTTCACCATCGCCTGAGGTATCAATATCGTCTAAATCTCCAAGATCATCATCGAAGTCTGTCATGGCATCCTCATCAACCGAGAAATCCCCAGGACTAACACCCACACCACGTAAATCTGTACCACTTGCTTGAATGTTAGTGTCTTTGATATTCTCTTCTCTCCACATTTTTTCATTTTCGAGCATTTCTTCTTCAGACAATCCTAAAAAGCGTGTCATGGCAAACCGTTTTGACAAATACGGAATGTCTTGCATTGTTGTGAAGTTTGATACTTGCGCAGAATCTAACTCTGCTTGACGATAACTTGCGAAGTTCTGTGGAGGGTTGAATTCTATATCAAATAGCGCACCATCAATATCAATACCACGCCACTTTAGATATGTCTTGAACTCATTGTTAAGTTGATCTGCTATTGTTGATTGTATACGTTCACAATATTGATTGAATCTAAATTCTTGAATCAACGCTGTACCCATGCGACCATCATTATGCGTTGCTTGACTATCGTCAGGACCAGTTGGTAAATATGAACTTGGTACACGCAGACCACGGGCTAATTTATTATTGAAATATTTCAAATCATCGATGTCTGATAGGTTGTCAGCACCTGGTAGAGTTTCAACTTTGGAGCCACGTCCTGATGCTGTTTGTGGGAAGAAATAATCTTCATTCATCGACATTGGATTGTAACTCGCATCTAACATATTCTCACCACCACTTTGTGATGGAATTCTGCGTTGATGAATTTCGTTTTTAACACGCTCAACAAAACCCATTGCTAAATGACTTGGCATATCACCAACATCAATATAAAATACTCGTCGTTCAGGTGCACGCTGGATTCTGTAAATTAAAATTGCGTCTTCAATTAACTCTTTTTGTTTGTATACCTTAAACACGTTTTCTAAAATTGATTGCCCAAAAGGCCAGAAATAATCTAACCCTTCCGTTAGGCTCAAATGCACTATGTGCTCTGCGTTAACTGCTATTTCTGCCGGGCTGTTAGTAAAACGGCCATTATTTCCATTTGGTTGATTGGGTATAGTGTAGTTAAACGGTGCAGTATATCCACCACCTGGGGGTTGTGTTTGGAAATCTGTTGTTGTTTTTGCCGCTACTGATAAATTCTCAAAATTAGGATTGATGTCTTTGATGAAATATTGCTCAGGCTCTTTGCCTTTGGACTCATTGACAATCACTCTTGTAACTTTATCCATCTCTACCCAGAATAATTCAAACGTTTCTGGATCTCGTAAAAATACTTGATCACCATACTTGATTGTGTTCCGGAAGATTTTGAAAATTCTCTTATTGAATTGATTTAATTTAGTCCATTTTGATAATTCACCAGATAATATCTTAACCTCGTTATCAGTAGGTTGCTCTTTGAAATCAATGTTAAATGCTATATTGGATTGTTCATTTAGTTGTGTACTAAATTCAGCAATTATATCAAGACACGCATTTATTTCAGAATCCATATCCATTGCTTCATACTGATTATAACGCTCTAACCGATTTGGGTGTCCTGAATAAACTTCAGGAAGATTGCTTTGATAATTCCTGAAAGCCATTGGTCGCCCATTGTCTGATGATCCGCTTATTGGACTCATTTTTCCTGATGTGTTTGCTACTTTGAAATATTTACGCCATGTGCTCATTGTTAGTTTAACCCTTGTTTACGTTATTTATTATGATATTTATTTGTATTTTTTTATTACCCGAATGTTTTTTTACTGTCAAGTACACTATGTATATCTGTTAATACAGAAAATATACCTGATAGTTGTTTTGCATTATCCGTTCGAAATTGTGCAAGTAGTTGTTTATCCGATTGATAATGTTTATTTAAAAGATTCTCTTCTGTTTTTTTCTTGCCAACTACACCACGGGGGTCGTTAGCATTTTTATTCGGTGTCTCATCAACAACTTCAGGTTTAGATGCTTTTGTTAGGGGCTTCGAGTTGTCCCTTGCCAGTTGAGCCGCAGGTTCTTGTTTGATATTTGTTGGTTCAGTAGGTGTAACTACATCAGTGACATTTGTATTAGTTGCTGTAGAAGTGAGTACAGGTTTTGCGGTATCCTCTTCCTTGGTTTCAGCGTTAGGACCTTGTATGTTAGTGGCAGATGCGGCCTTGGCTTCTTCTGCGGCTTTAACAGTGGCTAATATTGCTTCTTTTGTGGCGTTTTGGAAGTCCGGACCTGTTAAATGTTTCTGACTGTCAATTAATTTCTGCGTTTCGTGTTTTGAATACTCTTTGAAAGTCTTTACATATTCCTTGCGAATATCAGATTCTTCATTCATGAACCCATTGTGTTTATCTAACGCAGTCTTATAATCTACAGTTGCGTTTTGCTTTATTTTTAACTCATTAGCTCTTACGTCAACTAAATCTTTTACTGTTACTGCGTGAGCGGTAACTGTCTCTTCCAGAGTGTTCTGTGCAGTTGTTACTGCCTCTTTTGCCTTACTGATGGCCACTGCAATTTCTGTACCGTCTGTGTCAAATGTGGCGCCCAATTTTTTTAGTTTATTTAGTCTAAGGACTTCATTCTTTGCGGCGGTGGATGTATCTTGTTTTTTTGATAATTCATCCCCGGCTTTTTGTTTTGCCGTTTTTGCTATACCTACTTTAGAGATGGCGTGTGCCTTAGTATCATCACTTTGACCCTCTCTTAATCTTGAATTAAGTTTTTTATTAAGGAGGGCATCCAGGCTGATTTGTATTGGCGCAATTTTTATGGCCTTTTCTGCTTTAGTACCTGTGCCGTTTTTAGTAATTTCATCTATTCGGTTTTTATGATCTGTTATCTGTTCATCAAGAGTAGCCTGGAGAGCTTTCTCTTCTTTAATACTGCTATTAGCTTTTTCTAAATCCGTTTTATTATCAAAACCCATTTTTTCCATAAATGCGTCTGTTATTGATCCTAAATTACTTTTCCATGATGCCAGTGCGTCTGTTACAAAGCCACCTAACTCTGAACCTTTTTCTTTTATAATTTTAGCTATTTCTGCGGTTGGGTCTTCACTGCCAGCAATCCTGGCCATAGTTGAGGAAACTGCGTTCATATTTTCAGATAATGTCTTAATGGATGCTCGTATTATACTACTATCACCAAACATTGCGTCGAAATTGGTGTTGATTTGTTTCATATCAACTTCCGCCTTCACTAACACACTGCCATAAGAATTTGGATCTTGCAGGCGGGCCTGGGCTTCGGCGATCATTTTAGTTACTTCTTCAGCATTTTTGTATTGCTTGGCTGCGGCAGAATTATAAAGGCTTATAGGATCACCAAACGCTTTAATATTATCAGATGTCATTTGATATAATGTATTGAACGTCGTTACATGACGTCGGTTAGCGTCTATTATACCGTCGTGTGTGCGTATTAATGTTGCCACTGACGTGTCACCAGATTCAACTGATTTCTTGAACTTAAGAATTTCCGTAGATGTACCATTAACAGCCGCTTGTTGTGCTTGGACTGATGCCATTGAACCAGTCATTACTGCGGCATACTGATCTGCGGCTTCTTTACCGCCACGCTTCATTGCCATATTATACTGTGTCATTACAACTGCTTGTTGTTTTTTATCTAATGTGTTTAAGTAAGCACGAAATTTGACATCATTCATCATTGCGCTACGTTGCTTTTTGATGTCATCTTTACTTTGACCAGTTAAACGAGCAATTTCATCTAATTCTTGACCATACTTATTTGTAGCACTGGTTAGATTTTGTTGGTCTATAGTTTGGTAATGTCCTAATCTTCTTTGTAATTTCTGGTTATCAACAATAGCATCTGCCACAGCATTGAAAGAAAAACCTAATTTTAGTAAATAGTCATCACTACCTTTCATCATGCCTTTCATTGTTTTGGCAAACGCGGCACTACCCTTCATTGACGAGCCATAAATGTATGACAAGTCTGCCGCATTTCGTTTAAGCATTGCGGAATATTCTTTAACAGGTATACCAGCCGCAATGAACTCTTCACGCATTTGTCTGGCACCATCTACACCAAGTGCCCCTACATCACTTAGCATCCTGAAAGCATCTAAGCTATCACCCATTTTCTTAAGAGCAAATTCAGAAACCGCAGTGGCAACCTTGGCTGTCGAACTAAGCACACCGCCGACTAATGGAACTACACTGAGTAAATCTGCCATTGCGTTACCAAGAGTGGCTACTGTTTGGGACATTGCTGATATTGAAGTATCACCACCTGCCACTGTTTTAGTAAATTGAGATACGCCGGCAACTACACCCAATGTTGATTTTTCTAATTGATCCAATCCTTTAGATGTTCTGGTTGTTTCAGTGACCATATCAGACAAGGCTCCATTTAGCTCACTGGATGTAAGTGTGCCTCGTCTAAACTCTTCCATTAAGTCGTCTATTATTTGCGGATCAATTTCATTTTCAGCCATGTGTATTCCTTATAAATATGCTTATAACTATTTATAGGAAAAAATAATGAATGAAAATATGAACGAAAACCCATTATCGGGTTATTTTAGACGACCAGCAATACATATGAAACTACCAACTGGTGGTGAATTTTATCCTAAAGATGCATTAACTATGCCGGAAACTAATGAGTTACCAGTATACCCAATGACGTCTATTGATGAAATAACATATCATACACCAGATGCCTTAATGAACGGATCTGCTATTGTAGACGTTGTTAAATCCTGTATACCATCAATAACTAATCCGTGGGAAATGTCTGCTGATGATTTATCAGCAATATTAATAGCTATAAAAATTGCCAGTACCGGACATAGTATGGAAATTGATTCCACTTGCCCTGAATGTAAAACTGTTGACCCTTATGAGATTGATCTTAGAGTTGTATCTGATAATATCAAATGTCCGGATTATAACAAACCATTAAAAATAGGGGACCTGGAAATAATGTTTAAACCATTAACTTATAAAGATGTTACAGCTAATGGTAATTTGCAATTGGAAGAGGAAATGATGAATAAGATTATAAATGATTCTGATATAACAGAGGATGTTAAAATTCAAAAATTATCTGATTCGTTTAAGAAAATTTCATTATATACTATTGAAGCATTACAGAAAAATATTAAATGTATCAATACCCCCAATTCATCAGTTTCTGAACCGAAATTTATTACAGACTTTTTGAAAAATTGTGAAAAAACAATTTATGATAAAATTAAAGAAGAAGTAAAAGGGTTGCGTGACGTTGCTGACCTGAAGCCAATCAGTATTAAATGTGACCAATGTGGCTATGAATATGAACAACCTTTTACACTGGATATGACAAGTTTTTTCGGATGAAGCTGTTAATTCTTAAAGGTAACGAAATTCTGGATTATGTTGACAGTTTAGACAAGGAAGTCAGTGACATAAGAAAGAATGTGTTAGACCTTACGTGGGCGATGCGTGGTGGTGTTCAATATAATGATGTAATGAATATGAGCCGCAATGAGCGTGAATTAATAGCTAAACTATCAAAAGAGAATTTAGAAACGACTCAAAAAGTCGGAATACCGTATTTTTAATTACACATATACAGGAAAGCCATTTTTCTCAGCAAGAACGGTTAGTCCTGAACTATGCATCCTTTTTATATCATCATTGTCTACCTTAACTATATACATATCTGTATCCGCAACATATAATTGATATGTTTTATGTGTAACATAAGTTGACCCTTTATTTTTCATTTTTTTAGAATATGTTTTTTTACTTTGATATCGTCTTTTGGGTTTAGGTTTTTTATCATATACTTTCTTCCAAATCGGCTTGCTTAGGTAAAATGTATCACCTAATTGTCTAATTAATTTTATCTGTATATAGTCTAACACTTAATAATTCCCCGGTTGTATTACGTATATGTGTATTTAGCCACCTGTATTGCTGGATATTTTTTTTTGTATTCATTTCAGTCGTTGCTATCCATTTATATAACAATTAGATATGATGAAAGTATAATGGCAGTTAGTTGATTCTCAACTAACTCATCAATGAATTACTTGGTAATTAAAAATTACCAGTAATTAATAGCTGATAGTTTTAGACTGGATATTAGTCTTTTATACAATATATTAACTATTATATAAGAATAATTAAATATATATTATTAAAAACGAATTAATTACGAAGTAAATAAAGATATTGCGATAGCAATTATCTTATAACTATATGATGAAATCATATAGTCTATATAATTATAATGAATTATATAGTTAAAAGAAGTTTTTACTTCAGATAGCTTTTTATAGTTAGGCTTTTGATTTGTTTTTATCCACACAGCGACACTAACCGATACACTTTTCTTTAGCCGCAGAACCGAACTTTTGAAAGTTCGTGTCTGCAAAAACTCTATACTACTAGACGCAGGTTGTATAACAACACCCAATTACTTAGGCCAGAGCAGGTTTTACGGTCTCTCTTTTAATTGCGAACCGGAATATTAGCTTCATTTGCATCATATTCAATAACGTAAGAATTTAACAGCCATACAACCAGCGGTTAGTTCTTTGTGGGGTGGCTAAAAACTCTAACCTCGGTTATTCCCACTCACTTTTACTAATCTTGTTCTCATATTACATGAGAGACGACCACTCACTATAAAATGCGTTCCACTGTCTTAGTGTAGGGTTCTACTAAGACCATTCTCTTTAGAACACTTAACAACACGGATTAGGCGTTGATGTGATATAGCTTAAACTAATGAAACTCAATATAGGCAGGATCCGATCTTGACGGTGCCGTGTTCTCCTATTAAGTTTTAAAGTATTACCTAACATATCGCAAAGTCTAGGGTTCTAATTTGGACGATATATTACTAACCATGGCATACTTGGGCGCCCTATTAAGGGTAGTTCATTAGCCCTGAGAATAGACAACCCAGATTTACCAGAGGACGCGGATCGGCTTCTTACAGCCTAACGTCATAGCCCAACATTAAAGGGGTTGGTACCTATAGTCTATTTGTACGTTTAGTTATGGTGTACAGCATAATATTTGTAGTAACGTATTATGCTTAAATCTTTGTTTAAGTATAGCATATTTTTTTAAAATGTCAATCTTTTTGATTAGCATTTAACCACTTTTTCATTTTGTATGCTACTGTGGCTTCCAATTTAGCTTGCGTTAAATTGTTTTCGTTTTTTAGTATTGAAGCACGAAGAACATAGTCCTGTCCACATTCAACACATATCTGAAATTCAATCGTGTATGGAATCTGTTCCCCACCATCTATATGCTGGTAAACAGTGTGCTCTTCACACGTTTCTAACTCCCCTTCACATTGGCAAATAGTTCTTCCTCTTTTTGCTTTTCGTGTTTTCATTGTAACTCTATTTATACCCTATAAATACTTGTATGACCTTTATTGAAATGAAACCCAAAGATATCAAGATATTAAAAGAAAAATTATTTCACCAAAATGATGGAATCTGTCCATTACTTGGCGTGCCAGTTCCTCTTGAGAAAATGGCCCTGGATCACATACACAAATTAAACTCTGAACCCTATGCAAAAGATAAAGGAACAATCCGTAATGCTGTTGAGTTCAGAGCAAATTCAATTGAGGGTAAGATTACAAACAATTGGAAACGACTATTTGGTGCCGATACATCTAAACACCCAATAGACTTGCCCACCTTCTTACGCAACTTAGCAGATTATTTAGAAGATGGCGCTTATTGTGAAGATGAAAACTATTTTATTCATCCAACAGAAGTTCCTCGAGTCCCTAAAATTAAAAAGTCCAGTTGGAACAAAATGATCAAGCAGTTTAAGAAATCATATCCTAAACGCAAAGTCCCGGTTTATCCCAAATCTCGTAAGTTAACCAAAACTGCTAAAAAATTATTTGAAGAGTTCAGTATTACTAATTTTTATTATAAGTAATTATCCCAACATAGACTCAAATGACGTAAAGCCCCCATATTTTTTAACTGTAAGTGTATTGTTAACACGGCTAAGTAATTCATCTCTATGCGAAACCAACCAAACAGATTTTTTCCTTGTCCGTGCCATACTTTTCATAATTTTAACTGAATTTTCAACACCATCAGAATCTAATCCACTATCGATTAATTCATCAATGAATAATAGATTGATATGATCAAACATACTTTCGTATACATCTCTAAAAGCCCAACTAAGGGATAAGATCAATCGTGTTCGTTCACCACGTGACAGATTATCAAAATCTAATTCTCTTCCAAGTTCTGTAATTTCCACACTAAGGTCTGATAGGAACTTTACTTGATGCGGTAATTTAATTTCATCTAAATAATAACCCAGTCTGTTATTTAAGTATGATAAATTCTGTTCTATAATTTTACGTCTTATAAAACTATCTTTACTGGTCAATAATTTTAGTAAAAATCCTTGATGATCCCGTATATTAGTAAGGTCGTTTAGTTCATCATACGAAATTTCCCTAATCGCTTTGTTCCTCATATCGTCTATTTGGTCCGTGTATGGATCTTCACTGTCCATCGCAGTTTCCAATTGAGCCGCAAGTGTTTTGAAAGAGCTTTGGTGATTATGAGCTTCCTCCACTGTGCTGTAAAAAGGTGCAGGTTTATCTCCAATATCGCCAATCTCAGCAAGTTTCAGTTTGTGTTCTTGTTCTTGTGTTTCCAGAACCAAAAGTTGGCCTGCGGTTTCTGATATCAGCGTTTCTTTATGAGCCAGATTCTCTTCCTGTTTATCATCATGAATCGTTTGTCCACAAGCATGACACTCATGTTTTTTAATTTTTTCTAAATCTGTTTCAAGGGCATTTAGAGTTTTCAATAAATTTCTATCTTCCCTTACAATTTGTGCTATCCATTTATTGCATTCGGTTATGCTTTTTTTATTTTTATTATACGTTTCCAATGCACTATGGAGTTGAAATTCATTATCAATATCCAAATCCATTAGAGTAGATATTGAATCAGTTAGCGAATTGACATTATCGTTTTTCTTAGTAGCCCACATTTTTTGTCTGCGTTCTAAGGACTTAATTTGATCTTCAATATGGTTATTAGCATCAATTACCATGTTTATACGAAATTCTTCTTCTGATATCAATGTTTTGAATTTTTTATGCTGATCTTTTAATTTGTCTGCTTTCTCAGTTAGTAATGTAATGCCTAACAATTCTTCAATTAAATTCTTTTGATCACTTGCTCGCAATGATAGAAATGGCGTAGTATAAGTATTTAATGCCACAGTGTGTTTAAACATCTCGTGACTGATCCCTAATAGAGAAACAATTTCTCTTTGTGTGTCTCTCATTTCTCCACGAGCGTCATCATCTTCTTGTTCTATATTATCCTTAAAGAATTTTAATACATTTGGTTTGCGACCTCGTTCTATACGGTATATAATAGAATTAACAGCAAACTCAATACTAACCATCATATTTTTACCGTTAGTTTTGTTAATAAGGTTATTCCGCTTAATATTAGTAAGAGCCGTGCCGTATAACGCATAACTTAACGCATTAATAATTGTGGTTTTACCTACACCATTTCTTGCTCCATTAGATCCAAGGTCTAAATTTTCCCCCAGCACTAATGTTAAATCATCGCGATCAAACCCAATAGCTTGACTGGCTGCACCCACAGACATAAAATTCTTCACTGTTAAGTTACGAATAGTTATCAAATCTTTTTACTCCATTTAATTTTATTAAAGTTCATTATATATTTTCATTAGAATGTCTGGCTTATAGAACTCACTTTCAATAGCTTGTATTTGTTCACCAATTATAGTGTCTATACTATTAAATGTAATGGCTTCAGCATTATCTTCTTCATATTCTTTTTCCCGGACTGGAATTAATGAGATATCTCTTAATTTATACTTCGTTAAGAATGTTTCTTTTAAGAAATTTGATTCTTCATATGAAATGGGAATATCAATATTAACCTTCACATACATGTGCTCGGTGAGAATATCATCACCGTGGTCAATCAATTCACTTAAATTACACACCGTATATAATGGCTGTCCTGGCCATGAAACAAAAGTAGGCTCTTCACCCCATTCCAACATCATACAGCCACGTTTATTATCGCCAACATCAGCAAAATTATGTGGGAACGCATTACCTATATATGTAACATTGCCTCTGGTTTGTCTTAAATGGAAATGTCCAGAATAAACGTGGTCAACTTTACCCATATCTCTTGAATCAATTTGCCCAGTGTCTGGCATTTCTACCAAAGCATTCATTTTAAAATGTGGTAACTCAAAATGTCCGAACATATATTTTGCTTTTATTTTTTGAACTCTTTTGTAATCGTCACCAATTAGCCACGGCACAATGGCAACATTATCTTTCACAATTACGCTATTGATAATTTCTATATTAGGTAGATGATTCCCCCATTCCACACCGTGTATATCCCGCTTATCTCTAAAGAATAAATCATGGTTACCTATTATTACATACGTTTTTTCAAAAGCATCATTAAGTAATTTTAAGGCTTGCACGGAGTAGTTCAGCGTTCGTAAATTAATGCTGGATCGATTATGATGATAATCACCAAGGAAAAGGCAAGTCTCACATCCATTTTCTTTTGCTGTTTCTATCATCCATTTTACATAATTTAAGCAATCCTCATTATGTTGTGTGCTATTCCCTTTTAATCCAAAATGGATATCCCCAAAGACAACTGCCTTTTTGAATAAATTATTTGTCATATGTTTTATCCAAATCTAATATCTCAGAATATTCTTCAACAAAATATAATGGATTTAATTCAGATAAATCAGTTTGTATAGAGTCCAGTTTAAAATCATCACCAACATCATACGACAATGTAGTATGCGGGATATATTCGTCATAATCATACGACGCGCCATGTTCATCCATCAAGAAATTAAATCTCTGAACTTGTTCTGGACATTCCATTTTCAAAATAAGGCATCTGGTCGCTTCATCCTTAAAGGCATTAGCAGGACTATCCCATATTTCAAAATTCATAGCAGAGGCTTCAAGTGGTTCATCAAGCATACCAATGGGTTCATAATTTGGGAGATATTTTCTTGAATATAATAATGTAGTATGAAATTCATTTGCTGATAATATCTTCGGTATATCATTATCTTCAGCAAATGATATTAATTTTGCTACTGAATCTGAATCAAATTTCATTCCAGCGTATGTACCACGGGTTTTAGTTACTTCATTGCTTTTCATTTTCGTTCCTTATATAAGTATCAACAGTATACACAGAAATACACAAAGAAGCAATCAATACGGTGAATTAACTTTTCTTCTATATTAAATATGTTATATCATTTAGTTTTTTTTGTAATAATCATATTTATTGGTATTTTGATTCTCATTATTAAATTGTCTGGTCGATGAAGGTGTCAATCCATTCTCTTCTAAAATATCATCACGGATATTTTGCATCTTCTTCTCTATATTCAATACTCGAGTAAATGAATTAGTCACAACCGCTGTATAATACGCAAAAGGGTTTTGTGATTTAGCCTCATTAAATTGTAGGCCAACCTGGCTCAATTGTAGTAATGCTTGCCCTCGCATCTCGTCATTATATGTATTGCCAGTTAAATACACCTTGCCATTACGTCTTGCTAAAAAACATCCATATTCGGTTTCTGGACACCAAACCAACCCTTTATACGCTGTGGTTGGCATATTTGGATGCAATGCTTTGCCTCTACCTTTAATTTTTCCATTTCGTTTCCCACCGTGCATGTCAATACAACTACCCCTTGTGGAGTTCCCACGTTTAGAAAATAAATTTATTGTGTGTATAAATGTCTCTTTGCCATATGATACAATATCATTATAGTTCAAATTGGTTTTAATTCCAGATATTGCGCATAATGCTTGAAATAATTTACTATGATGTATATCTTTTTGGCAATAGGATCTATTTTTACCACGTTGCCAACCATCGCCAGCAATCATAGTATCAATTAATAATAATCGTTGTTTTGCAGTAAGAGCAAGGATAAATTCCATATTAAGATTCTTATCAGGTATAGCATTGAAAATATCATCAGTTGATCTTTTCCAAATATTAAATGATATACACTTTTTGGGAGAATGCTCAGTGAATACATAATTAAGATCATTCAAGCAAGCTCTAATCCGCATTGCATGCAACCCTTCATTTTGATAAATTTGAACTGATCTTTTTTTAATTTGAAAGGTACCCTCAGTGACAATCCATCCAATCAATTCAACAAAACTATTTGAATATACTTTCTTTTGTTTACTTTTAACAGCATCACCCATTAGAATTACTTTATCTGATTCTAATAAATATTCAACTTTTACTAATCCTCGTTCTGTGACTAATTTATGTTCTGGTGTAATAAGTGCGTCCATGCCCCTAACATCAAGTTTATGCATCAACCCATTAAATTGATCTCTGAATATAGATTTAATGTTAGACCATTTCATATTTCCATCATCGTATGATAAAATAATGTCATCTTCATTGATTTTGGTACCAGGAAGCCACCCACGTTGTGTTAGTGCTTCCGTTTCATTATCAACACAATATCCTCTCCAATTAGAGCGAGTAGCATATCGTTCACACAATTTCATATACATATTTGCAAGTGTTGGCGTGACTGCTCCGTGTGTCATTTTGAATTCGCCAGTTTCGAAATCTCCAACCCAATGACTTTTTCCTACTAATACAAGCTCGTTGTTCTCATTTAATCTATAGT